>Ga0137308_100255_pt1 | contig 97847 bp, 84 predicted proteins | sample Inofrocosms_June_FD_97181 | JGI IMG/M metagenome (GOLD analysis project Ga0137308, IMG submission 97181) | Mouse cecal microbial communities from Vienna, Austria - N-Acetylneuraminic and N-Acetylglucosamine D2O microcosms_June | ecosystem: Host-associated > Mammals > Digestive system > Large...
TATGACTATCATCATTTTTTGCCCCTTTGTCGTGGGCAGCAGCACATAGCCCATAAACTCCTGCAACGTGATAATATCCTCCGGCACTAATAATTGCCCAAGAAAGGCAAGCCAGCGTGACGGTTCCGGCGCACCCGGCAGATACTTCACCGGAAGCCTGTTCATGCAAAACTCCTTCTGTGTGGAGAAATCTCCCGATAGGAAATAAGTTCCGTTCGCCACATGGATACGGTCTGTCTGGAACGGCAAAGGCGGCGAGTAGCACCTGATTCGTAGCGCATCCAGGAGCGTTGTCGCCTTTTTTGCAATGCCTGATGTGACGTAAGGCGCAATCTTGTAGTAAATCTCCGCCTTTATCTGCTCCGCATCCCCGATTGCCCCGTTTATGTCAAAAAAAGTGCCGTGTATGCACTTCATAGGGTGTCCTGCAAGGAAATCCTCACAGAAAAGCACGTCATTGACTTTGCTCCCGTCAAACCATGTTTCCGGCTGTGACGCCTGCTCCATTTTCTCCATTGTCTTTTCCAGTGCCTCCCTTTGCTCCGGCGGCACACTGTTCCAATCTTCTTTCAATTTTCAACACTTCCTCTCCATAATCTGCTACTAACTGCACACGCTCCGATAGCGGAGCGTACAAGAATACATCAAGCAGATGTAGATCAAAGCCTTATGATAGCAGTCCTGATACCTCGCCTGTTCCAGTTTCTCATAATAGAATCTTTCATGTTCCTCGTTTGCAAAAACCATGTGTGTGTTGTTGGCGCACTGCGCCCCTGCTCTTAACGCTGTGTTGTTCATCCCGTGAACCTCCTTTTCCTTTTCATTGAATAAAATGACTGTTACCAAATGTGCATTTTAATTTGTTGGACTAGCCCGACGTAACAGCTTCTTCTAAATGGCTAAAACCCTCTTTGAAAGGCGTAAAAAAGAGCGCTTCGATTATTTCCGAAACGCTCCTTAGGAATCTGTGGATTTACACTGATTTTGTTGGACTCCGAGATGAAAATTGCATTATGGCGTATTATGATGTACCAACGCAAAAAATTTTGTTGGACTTTTGTTGGACTTCCGGTATTTTTGTTGTACCCAAAATCCGCATCACACGGGGCAATTTTACTCTGAATTTTGAATTGTTAATCTTCTAATAGCACACGTTTTCTTTCTATCATTTCCCCGATTCTCTCGATATATTGGGAAACGTCCTTCACATTCTCACACCGCTTGATCAGCCCGTCAGGGTATACCCGTTTACTGATGCTACCCGCTCCACAGGCTATTATGGTCTGCACTTCCTCCATAATCAGAATATTATAGATCCCATACTTCCCTTCCACAGAATAACCTACATTTTCAAAATTCCCGGACATATTCTTCTGCCGGTACAGATAGTACGGCACCATATTCATGGCCCTTGCCCCGGCCGCCGCGATCTCCATTGTCTCCTCCGTATTGTTATAAGCCGTCACGCCGTTTTTCTCGATCCATTTCTGCAGGCCCGAAGCCTTTTTCACTGCCAGGGAATGAATGGTCAGGGCGTCCGGCGACAGTGCTGTGATCGCCTCTATGGTACTTTGCACATCCTCCTTCGTCTCCCCGGGCAGCCCCAGGATGATATCCATATTGATATTGTCAAATCCCACCTGCCGCGCCAGCCTGAAAGCATCCACTACCTGCCCCACCGTGTGCTGCCTGCCGATCAGCTTAAGGGTCTCCTGTTTCATTGTCTGGGGATTGACGGAGATTCTGGTCACACCATGTTTTAACAGCACTTTAAGTTTTTCCTCCGTAATGCTGTCCGCACGCCCCGCTTCCACCGTAAATTCCTGTACGGTATCAAACACAAATGTCTCTTTCAGTTTCGTGAGCAGTCTGTCCAGTTCTGCCGCCGACAACGAACTGGGCGTGCCGCCCCCGATATAAACGGTGTCCAGTATCTTGTCCCGGTACATCTGTGCCACCGCATCCAGCTCCCCTTCCAGAGCCGTCAGATACTCCGCTACCCGCTCCTTCCACGCACTGATCGGAAAGGAGGTAAAGGAACAGTACAGACATGTGGTAGGACAAAAAGGAATACCGACATACAGGCTGTACCCATTCTCATAGTGCAGCGTACTCAAGATCTCCCGCTCCCGCTTTGCGATCTCGATTCCCAGCCCTATTTTTTCTTCGCTGACGAAATGCTTTTCCTTAAGACAGGCCGCCACAGCCTGTTCACTCGCACCGTTCTCCAGCATGGTCATGGCAATCTTCGTGGGCCGTATCCCTGTCAGATTCCCCCAGGGCAGCGACAGTCCAGTTTCCTCCTGCAGGGCAGTATAGAGAAACTTCTTGAATCTGTCCTTATACTCCGCAGGTTTCACCTGATCGGTATCCCGCCAGATATATACATTGCCCTCTCCGCTTGCTGCATCTGCCCCTGAACAATTGTCTGTATTGCCATCTTCCCTGTCCGTTCTATCGCACCACTGCTCTGTGCTGCCTTCCTTTTTTTCAACATTATGTAAACCACTATAGACAGTAAACTTCACATCCGTCTCACCGAATTCCAGTTCCATCACCGGAACGGCCCTCCGCACCCTTCTGTCCTTCACCACCGACTCCGGCGTCACGATCTTCAGCTCCCACGCCGGATAGAAGGCCTTCACCAGCGCATGGATATCATATTCAAACTGTGCCCTGTTACTCTTTAGTACCTGCAAAATCATCCATTCCTTTCTCTGTCCGCCGCTGCCGGCAGGACGACCATACATGCTCATCAAAGAAGTTCATCTCACACAACTATTTTGATCAAAAGAGAACTTCAGTCCACAGACAATATATTAGCTTTTTATCATGAAAAACGCAAGAATGATTCTATTTTCTTTCCGCCATTACGCAAAACTACTCTGGCAGCAGCATGACAAAACCTGCCGCCGCACAACACCCATGCAGCAGCAGGTTTCCTTCCCGTAGTCCGTTTCCTTTCCTGATCCAAATATCCAGACAGTCCCGGTCCTATAACCTGACACGATCCTCTCTTCCTTTTTACATCTTATTAAACGGCTCCTTATAGCACGCCACGCTTCCCAGGTCCTCCTCGATCCGCAAAAGCTGGTTGTACTTCGCCGCCCGGTCACTTCTGCAGGGCGCGCCCGTCTTGATCTGCCCTGCATTGACCGCCACTGCCAGATCTGCGATAAAGGTATCCTCCGTCTCGCCGGACCGGTGGGAGATCACCGCCCGGTAGCCGTTCTTCTGCGCCATCTCGATGGCGTCCATGGCCTCGCTGACCGTACCGATCTGGTTCACCTTGACGAGGATCGCATTGGCCACATGCAGCTTGATGCCTGCATCCAGACGCTTCGTATTGGTCACAAAAAGATCGTCTCCCACCAGCTGTATCTTGTCGCCCAGCTTCTTCGTCATCATCTGCCAGCCGTCCCAGTCATCCTCCGCCAGTCCGTCTTCGATGGAGATGATCGGATAACGTTCCACCAGCTCTTCATAGTAGGCAACCATCTCCTCCGTGCTTCTGGTGATCTCCTCCAGCTCCGCCTGATCGGCAAACTCAACGCCCGCCTCGTAGCATTCCGTCACACGGCTGCCCCGCACCTTATTTCTCTTCCGCTTGAGTTCCGTCTCTCCCGGGAAATGATACACGCCGTCCGCTTCACTGTAAAGCTCGGAAGCCGCCACATCCAGCGCAATCTTGATATCCTGGCCCGGCGTATAGCCTGCCGCTTTGATGGACTCCACGATCAGGTCAAGCACCGCAAAAGCGTCAGGCAGTGACGGTGCGAAACCGCCCTCGTCCCCCACACCGGTAGACAGGCCTCTGTCGTTACAGATCTTCTTTAAGTTGTGATATATCTCCGCGCAGATCCTCAGGCCGTCCCCGAAGCTCTCCGCCTGCACCGGCATGATCATGAACTCCTGGAAATCCACCGTATTGTCCGCATGTTTGCCACCGTTTAGAATATTCATCATCGGCACAGGCAGCAGTCTCGTATAAGCGCCGCCCAGATAACGGTACAGCGGAATTCCCATCGCCTCGGCACACACCTTGGCACAGGCCATGGACACGCCCAACATGGCATTGGCGCCCAGATTGCTCTTGTTGTCCGTGCCGTCCAGATCAATGAGGATCCGGTCGATCAGTCCCTGGTCAAAAGCATTGGCCCCCATCAGCGCCTCTCTGATCTTCGTATTGACATTATTTACCGCCTTCGTCGTGCCAAGCCCGAAATATCTCGTCTCACCGTCCCGCAGCTCCACCGCCTCAAAACGCCCGGTGCTGGCGCCGCTGGGTACTGCCGCCCGCCCCACATACTGGCTGCCGCCAACTTCCTTTTCCACTGTCACTTCCGCTTCCACCGTAGGATTTCCTCTGGAATCCAGAATTTCCCTTGCATGTACATCCACGATTCTCAATTTCATAGCCATAAAAAAACCTCCTGTGCGCACTGGTCTATAACCGTTTTCCATTATTATGCACACAGAAGGTATTCTTTATACGAAACATCTCAGCTTCCGGCTTCTCTGCCACTTTACTCATTCCTGATCGCCGCCAGCGGACTCAGCTTCATGGCTCTGCGCGCCGGAAAGAAACCGGCCACCATACCCACCAGCACCGCGAAGACCAGCGACAGTATCACAAGCCAGAACGGAATGTAGGAGATGTTCGCCGAACCGGAGCCTGCCACTCCCAGCATACCGATACCTGACATATCCTGATTACCGCTTCCTGAAATCTTATTGATCACAAAGGAGATGATAAAACTCAGCACCAGTCCGATCACACCGCCGAGAAAACCGATAAAACCCGCCTCCATCAAAAACAGGGTGCCGATATTGCGCAGATCGCATCCTAACACCTTCATCACGCCGATTTCCTTCGTTCTCTCATAGATGGACATCATCATCGTATTCGTGATACCGATAGCCGCCACAAACAGGGATACCGCGCCGATACCGCCCAGCACGGCCTGCACATAGCCCATCGAGTTCTGGGCGGACGCCACCCATTCGGCGTTGCTCCATGCTTCATACCCCAGATCCTCCGTCAGATGATTTTGTATCTCCATCACATGCTCCATGCTGTCCACATTCACCAGAAGCTGGTTGTAGAAGATCTCTTTATAGGGCTTACCGGTCTTCGTCTGCGGCTGTCCGGGAATGACCCTATTCTTAAAGATCTTCTTGAGCTGCGGGACCAGCTGTTCTATATCGCAAAATGTATACCAGCCGTAAGAAGACCAGGAGTCCTCCTCGTTAGGCGCCTCCACGCCGCAGGTCTCGATCAGATATTTCTTCGGCGGCTTGCGGGGAGGCTGTCCTTCCTCCGACGGATACATGGAATCATAATACGCATCCCTGTCAAAGATGATAAAAATGGGATCCCGCATCAGATCGATATCCGGCGGCTCACCGAAGGAGTTACTTGACTTCGGGTTATAGAAGTTCTGCACTACCTGATTCCCATGGAAAAAGGTCAGCTTGTCGTCATTCCCCGGCAGTCTTCCTTCCCCGATTTTAATATTCATACTCTCAAAAGCCGCCTTCGGCACCCCTCTGATCTGCAGATATCCTTCATAGCTCCCATACTTGGCCAGCGCAGACACCTCCAGGATCGGCTGGACGGATTCCACATGCTCCAGCGCTTCCAGGCTTTGTATCAAAGTATCATCCAGCCTTTTGTCTTCCGCATTCTCACTGTCCCACGGTTCGTTCACCTGAATCTGCGTCAGGCTTCCGTAAGACTCATATTCCGCCATCATGGAACGGCTCAGCCCCAATCCCAGAGAGACCATCACAACAATGGACGCCACGCCGATCACAACACCGAGGACCGTAAGTACAGTCCTTACCTTTCTTTTCCACAGATTACTGCTGCTCATCCGCAGCAAATCAAGCAGTTTCATATGCTTCTCCACTCCAGCCCTGCAGGACTTTACTCATTGTCATAAGGGCTGCTGTCCTTCTCATTTCCCAGCTCGGCTTCCAGATCGCTCAGCTCATCCGCCAGCAGTGCCGCGGCCTTTTTCTTCTTGCGTATCTGCAGGAAGATGATCAGCCCGACCACCCCGAAAGCGACCAGAACAGATACCACAATACCCACGATCACACCGACAGACCATCCCTTCTTCGGACCGCCTTCTCCGTCAACCATGAAATCCTCGCCCATCATATCGTCGCCCATCATATCATCCATGATCATCTCTGTCACGAAAAGGGTGATGGTCTTCTCTTCCGTAGTCACCTTGCCTGCGTCATCTTCATAAGAAATCTCCATGGTGACTGTTCCGTCATCCATAGTAGCCGCAATACCGGTTAACATAACATCCACACTTCCGGTGGCGCCTGACTGCAGATTGCCGACAAAAGAAGATGCCTCATCAATAGAGTCCGCCTTGAATTTCACCTGTACGTTATATAGCGTCGTCTTCCCTGTATTATAGATACTGAACATCACATTGGACTGGGAACCGACCGTGATATCCGCCGGCACCACTTCCGGAATACTCGTATCGAACCGGCTCTCCTGAGAGATCGGGATCGAGACACTGGCCTTATCCGTCAGATCGAACATCGTACCCGCATCATATTTCATATTGACATCCAGTACATAAGGTTTCTGTGCCAGGTCGGCTTTCGCCGTCATCTCGATCTCGATATCCGCCGCCGTGTTGGCCCCGATCCTGTCCATATAGATGGAACTGGCCCCGGACGTCGGCAGAAACGCGGAATACGTATTGGTCTTGTCTTCCCCCTCCTGCGCCGCCTGCATATCAAAAAGCACATTCGTTACCGCCGTATCTTTGGCCGTATTCTGTACGTGAATGATCAGTGTAAAAGTATCTCCGGCATAGACCGTAGACGGATTCGTCTCGAAGCCCGTCACCACGATACGCGGCTTCGCGCCGGACGTCTCCTGTCCGCTGCCGCCGATGATGCCGCTGCCCGGTTTACCGACCGTCTTCACATAGACCGTCAGCTCCGCCGGCTCCTCGCTCCGGACACCGGCCTTCGTGTACCACACATTGAATTTCAGCGGATAATAGCCGGTCATCACATCATTTCTGGCCGTAAAGGTAAACGTAAATTCCCTGCGGTTGGCCATCGCAGCATCCTTGGTCTGATTTCCCGGGATAAAAGGCTCTGTCTGCAGATACCCGCTCATATCCGGCTCAAAAGGCCACTCCGACACCACCGTCGACGTCTGCGGCTGTATGATCAGATCATTCAGTTCCTCCGTACCGAAGTTGATCACCGGGAGCACAATGGAAACCTTCTGTCCGTAACTTACCGTGGGCGTCTCCCAGTTGTCTCCAACCTGCAGGAATTCACTGGTGGTCATGGTGACCGCCGCTACCGCCGTAGACTCCATGTTGCTTTTGGCCTGTGACACATAAGCCCACAGCTCCGTCAGTGACATCTCGGTATTGGCAATGTAATAGACCGCACTGTCGAATACCTTGTGAAGATTCTCCATTACCTTTTCATCCAGCTTGTACCGCACTTCCAGACTCTGCATGTAATAGAGCATGTCCGCATCTGCATCCGCACGGTCGTCGTCCGTGATCACCCGGTCTGATGTGCGGTTGATGACAGGCGTATTATTACTGATACTTCCCGACGGATCCTGATCCGGATTCTGATCCCCGTTCCCCCAGGCGTCCGGATTCTCAATATAATCTGGTTCTACCGCTTTCACATAGGCCACCGTCCCCGGCAGCTGCGGCATCGGCCAGACCGCTATGCTCAGCGCCACACTCAAAGCCACGCCGGCCAAAAACTTACCTGCCGCCTTTGTGACCGTTAACTTTCTCTTCAACTTCCATTCTTTTCTTATCATCTCTTTTATCCTCTTTTACAGTTAACGACATTAGAAATTTCGTTTACTATACAACATACTTCCCGTCATGTCATTCTGTCTGCGGCCACCGGCAAACCTCTGCCGTATCCGCAGTCACCCGGCGTCATTCCTGCGCCTTGATCTCCTCCGGCAGTTCCATCCCCCGCCGGTCCTCGATCTCTATGATCTTGCCGTCCCTGATCCGCAGCACCAGATCCGCAAACCCGGCCAGATAATTATCGTGCGTTACCATCACCAGAGTCTGCTGCTTCTCCCGCACCACCTTCTTCATCAGATTCATCACTTCCACGGAAGTGTTGGAATCCAGATTCCCGGTAGGTTCGTCCGCGAAGATGATCTCCGGTTCCACCACCAGCGCCCGGGCCACGCCTACACGCTGCTGCTGACCGCCGGACATCTGGTTGGGCCTGTGTTTCTTATGCTTTTCAAGTCCGACCAGCTCCAGCATTTCCTCCGCCTTCCTGATGCGGCTCTTCCTGTCCATCCCCTGAAACGTAAGCGGAAGCGCCACGTTCTCGATGGCATTCATAGTCCCCATCAGGTTAAAAGACTGGAAGATAAAACCGATATGCTCCCGGCGAAACGCCACCAGCTGGTTCTCCGTCTTCCGCTCCATATGCTCTCCGGCGATCACGATCTCGCCCTTCGTGGGCTTCTCCAGGCCCGCCAGCATATTGAGGAGCGTGGATTTACCGGAACCGGATGTACCTACGATGGAACAGAAATCCCCCCGGTTAATGGTGAAGCTGACGCCGTTCAACGCGCGCACTTTCGTCTCACCGATCCGATAGATCTTATATAAATCTTTGACTCTGATCACAGGTCCTGCCTGTCTCACACCCATATCCTTCCTTTCCTGCCACAGTCTCTGCAACAACTTTTTATAGTTAACGACATTAGAAATTTCGTTTACTATATATTCTCAGTCCGCCGCGGATTCACCGCTGTCAAGGGCCGTGGCCTCCTCCACAAAAGCCGGCACACTGTCTTTCATAAACTGGTAACTGAAGCTGTAATCACTCCGGATATAAGGATAGGTCGTATCCTTCTTAAACATCACAATAACCGAATAGTTGTCGTCCCTCTCCTTATAATTATTCCAGGGTGCCGACAGGACGCTCGGATAAATCCCCTGCACGATTTCTGCAAGCTGTTCTTCTTCATAGAAAGTCTCCGTGACCGTACTGTTCTCCGGGAACAAAATGGACGAGGCCTCTTCACCGGATTCCTCTCTGGCCATCTGCAGTTCATAGTGATAATTCGTCACGGTAATACTCTCGATATCTTCCGGATTCAGCTGTACCGGATAGTATGCCTCCCTGGACTGCAGATATGCAATGGTATTTTCATAATTCTCGTACACAGATATCGTGTATGTCATCCAGTTCGGAAACCGGAATCGTATCTCGCCGCAGGGACGGTTATTCCTGGCCATCGTAAAATCAAATTTATCCAGATCCTTAAGATATGCCTCCCGGAGATTCAGTGCCTCCTCCACCGGCAGCGCAACCTCCACCGCACCGTTGCTGTACGTGATCTTCTGTGCTAGATCAAAAGAATCCTGATCCGTAAGGATCTTGAACGTACCTTCTTTATATTCTTTCATCCTTGTGATCTGGTCTAAAAAAGGTGCATTGTCCGCATCCGAGAAGTCCACGTAGAAGACCCGGCCCACTCTCCTGCCCGACGCAAGCCGGTACAGCACATGAAGCGCCCGCGGATCGTCCATCTCTTCGTAAGTCTTTTGCTGTGCTCTGGCGGCCAGCGCCAGCACCGGTGCCGTATCCTCGATATGCATATGTTCCTCGCTGGCCTCCGCAACCGGAATATAGGCAAAATCTTCATCCCAGAAATCCGGATAGTAGTCCAGGACCATGGCGATGCTTTCCACCTCGTTCTCCAACGGTATGTATTTATCATAGCCCAGCAGATCTTCTTTAAAGACGAAAAAGAGGATCACGGCGCCGGCTACGGCAATCCCGCTTGACAGCAGATGCCTGTACATGCTTTTCAGGTCAAAGTCATAGAGTACTTCCATCACCGCACTGGCGATCACTCCGCTGGCCGCCACCGTCACGAGCATCAGTGTCTTGTTGCCGTATCCGGCACTGTACACCCACATGCCCAGACACAGCGCAGACGGGATCACCACGGCCACTTTCACGAAAGGTTCCAGTATACGGAAGGCCATCGCCCTGCCGGCAGCCTCCGACGGCCTTCTGCGATAGGCAAACCACGCTGCGCCCAGCAACACGCCGGCCAGCACGTACCATTTCCCATAAAAGGGAAGCGCCTTCCGGGCCATCGCCCCCACCTTGTCGAGTCCCCTGATCTCCCAGGTATGATCCACATAATCCTCCAGCACGGACAGTTTCGGCGAATGCGCCACATAGAAATTATCTTTTGTCTTAAAAAAAGCATACTGCAGGCTGTTGAACAGATAATAGATGACCGCTTCATACGCAGCCAGCACACCCGCCGCACACAGTGTGACAAGCCGGCTGCCGGTCACCATCACCGCCAGTATGACGGTGTTGTACATGGTTAAGAACGCCAGCAGATTCCAGACAAATCCAAGCCCGATCACCGCCATTGCCTTTTCGTTTACCGCCTGCTGCACCATTGCCATAATAACACTGATCAAAATATTTAGCAACGTGGTCACCAGATAAATCACGATGCCGTTCACATAAACTACGAAAAATCTTCTGTTCTTATCTACCGGTACGCTGTGATACAGATCCACTTTCTTCCTGTCATACAGATAAGAAAAACCCTGCATCCCGATGATGACGGCCAGCCCCGCCAGGATCGGAAACATATTATCCTGAAATCCCAGCGCATCCTGCGTCGCCTGATACATCGCATTCTGAAAATCTGCCGCCGTTTTGTACGTCCCCTCTTCGTTCCACATCCTGATACGGCTTAAGTAGACGGTCAGCACACCCACATAGGACACCGCCTGAAACAGAACCGCCACGATCCAGACCCAGCCACGCCGCCTGTGGTTCTCTATGCAGCTAGCCCAAAATGAGTTTTTTGATGTCATATCCTACTACCTCCGTTTCACTGATGAAGATCTCCTCAAGAGACAAAGGAAGCACTTCGTAAAATACGGTATCTACCGTGGCAAATCTGGCCGCCACTTCTTCTCTTGTACTTCTCACGGTAAAAGTGCGCAGGGAACCTCTCTGCTCCTTCTTGAGCACTTCCATACCGCTCAGCGCTTTCAATTCCTCCTCCACGGATGCGAACACACACTGGATCTTCTGGATATTGCACTTCATATCTTCCAGATCCCTGGACAGCAGTACGCCTCCTTTATGCAAAAGCCCCACATGATCGCAGATATCCTCCAGCTCCCTCAGATTGTGGGATGCGATCACGGGCGTAAGCCCTCTCTCCTCCATCTCCTTGGCCAGAATCGACTTGACGCCCTGGCGCATCACGGGATCCAGTCCGTCAAAAGTCTCATCGCACAACAGATACTTCGTATGCGCGCAGATACCAAGCAGCAGCGCCAGCTGCTTCTTCATGCCCTTGGAATAAGTATTGATCTTCCGTCCCTTATCCAGATTAAAACTCTCCAGATATCTGTAAAACTCCTTCCTGTCAAAGTTCTCATAGACACCGCTGTAATACCGCTCCATCGCCCGTGCATTGGAATTCGCAAAAAAATACGGCTCGTCCGCGATGAAGAAAAGCTGCTTTTTCGCTTCCACGTTGTCATAGACCGGCATATGATCCACTGTCACCGTACCGCTGTCAGGTTTCAGGACGCCGGATATCATGCGCAGCACTGTGCTCTTGCCTGCACCGTTGGTGCCGATCAGGCCGAACACGATATTATCCTTTATTGTTACACTGACCTCATCCACTGCTTTTATCTTCTCAAAAGATTTGGTCAGACTATGTATTTCGATCATGCTGATTTCCATTCCTTTCTGTCTAAAGCATCTCGATCTCCCGAATCAGTTCCGCCTTGGACATGCCGATTTCCAGGACTTCTTCCACAAGCAGAAGAATCTTGCCCATGTACTCCCTCTTCCTCTGGTCCACCAGACCGCTGTCACCCGACACAAAGCTGCCTCTGCCCTTGACAGTGTAGATGAATCCCTGTCGCTCCAGTTCCGCGTAGGCTTTCTGAATGGTATTCGGATTAATAGACAGTTCCATGGCCAGATTACGCACGGACGGCATCTGCTCATCTGACTGCATGGCGCCTTTCAGGATCAACGTCTTGAAACGCTCCACGATCTGCTCGTAGATCGGCCTTGTGTCCTTATAATCTATGACTATCATTTCCTCTCCTTCCTCAATGATCCCCCATAATCCCCAATGCGCACCACACCAACTGTACTATCAGTAATGGTACAGTCAGTATACACTTCCGTAAGCGGACTGTCAAGAGAATCCAGGAAAAATACAAAATAATACAGCAGAAAAAAGATGGCCGCAGGTTCCGGCAGATCTACAATATATGGTTAGCTGTTGCCAGATATCTATACCACATATTGTAGGAATCTGCCGGCCTGCGTCCATCCCTCTTCTCATTCTTCCATGTTGGAAAACATATATTTGTAAACTTCTTACCGCTATTTTCTGTGCGTGACAACCATTATTTTACAAGCAGCGACTTACCTGTCATCTCCGCAGGCTGCTCCATACCCATAAGCTCGATCAGCGTAGGTACGATATCTGCCAGACATCCGCCCTCTCTCAACTTATAAGCCGGATCTGCATTCACGAGGATGAACGGCACCGGATTGGTGGTATGAGCCGTGAAAGGCGCTCCCGTCTCATAGTCTACCAACTGCTCCGCGTTACCGTGATCGGCACAGATGAACATAACGCCGTCGGCCTCCTTAACCGCTTCCACTGCACGGCCTACACAGGCATCTACAGCTTCCACCGCCTTGATTGCCGCCTGCTCCACGCCGGTATGTCCGACCATATCCGGATTCGCGAAGTTGATGATGATCACGTCGTACTGGTCGGACTTAATGCACTCCACCAGCTTGTCACATACTTCATAGGCGCTCATCTGCGGTTTCAGGTCGTAGGTTGCCACGTCTTTGGGAGAATTGACAAGGATTCTCTCCTCCCCCTCGTTCGGCTCCTCTACGCCGCCGTTGAAGAAGAAAGTCACATGCGCGTATTTCTCCGTCTCTGCCAGTCTGGCCTGCTTCATGCCATGAGCCGCCAGCCACTCGCCAAAGGTATTGGTCACGGAAATCTTATGGAATGCCACTTCCTTATTCCGGATCGTAGGATCGTAATCGGAGAAGCACACATAAGTAAGGTCTAATCTCTTACCTCTGTCGAAGCCCTTGAAATCGTCGTCACAGAAACTTCTGGTGATCTCTCTGGCCCGATCGGGGCGGAAATTGTAGAACACCACGGAATCGCCGTCTTTGATCAGCGCTGTCGGCGCGCCGTTCTTCATGACAACGGTAGGTTTCACGAATTCGTCAGTCTCTTCTCTGTCATAGGATGCCTGAATGCCCTCCGTCGCGCTCTCTGCCTTCAGCCCTTCGCCTTTGGTCAGCGCCACATAAGCCTTCTCCACCCTGTCATAATTGTTATCTCTGTCCATCGCATAGTAACGGCCGGTCACGGAGGCAACCTCTCCTACACCGATCTTCTTCATCTCCCGCTCCAGCTCCTCCACGAAGCCCTTGCCGCTTGCAGGCGGTGTGTCGCGTCCGTCCAGAAATGCGTGCACATATACCTTGTCAAGCCCGTTTCTTTTCGCCAGCTCCAGAAGTCCGTAGATATGCGAGTTGTGGCTGTGAACGCCGCCGTCGGATACCAGACCGAACATATGCAGCGCAGAATCATTCTTCTTACAGTTGTTTACCGCGTCAAGCAGTGCCGGATTTTCGAAGAAAGTACCGTCCTGAATCTCCTTGGTGATCCTCGTCAGCTCCTGATATACGATACGTCCCGCACCCATATTCAGGTGTCCCACCTCGGAGTTACCCATCTGTCCCTCCGGCAGGCCCACTGCCATACCGCTGGCGTTTCCTTTCACAAAAGGACACTCCGCCATAAGCTTATCCATCACAGGCGTAGCCGCTTCCGCCACCGCGTTGCCGTCTTTCCTGTCATTCAGGCCGTAGCCGTCCAGAATCATTAATACTGCTGGTTTCTTTCTCATGATTTCCTTCTCCTTTTCTTCTATTATTTCATCAACCGTCTCATCAGACATATGGTCATAAAATGCCGCATCCGGTTATTCATTATACTTCTGCTTATTTCCACCTTTACCTCTTCGTAGATATTCCCGGCTATGCCTGCAATATCCCTGAATACGTAACGGAAGTTTTAACTTCCAAACTTCATTATAGGAGATTGCCTCTCTATCGTCAACTGCTGTCTTTTGTCCTGTTAATAATCAATCTCCCACTCGTTCTCGCCACCCCAGTCGCCGATGGCGTTGGTGGTAACGCCTTCCGCCGTTGTCACCTTGGTATCCAGTCTATAGTTCATCTGCGGAACATACTTTCCATTGATCTTTACATTGCTGTAAAGATACTGCATCGTATACTCTGTGGAAGAGGCCCCATCCGCCCCGGCTGCCGGTCTGTAGATGATCACGCTTCTCTGCACGCCGTCATCTTCCTGGGGTACTCCCGAAACAAGAATAATACCCTGGCGGTTCTCGTATTCCTCATCGCTGAGGAATGAGAATCTGACACTGCCGTCCTGTATGTGCAGTTCAAGCTGCTCTCTGCTGACCGGAATATAAGTCTCCCCTTCCCAGTATCCGGAGTTTCCGTTGATAAAATCGTCCCTGATCTTCAGATAGGCCTCCTCCGTTATCAGCTCTCTCGCATAAGCATAATTCCCGGCGCCGAACTCGTCGAAGGCCCTGCCAAAATAATCCCCCGCTTCTTTTGCCCGCGCAAGACAGGCTGTCGTCTCCGTCAAAAGCGGATCGCTCAACACACCGTTGATCTCAGACAACAGTGCCGCATAGCTTTCCAGATGCGGAACACTGATCCGCACATGAGGCATACTGATCACCGCATACTGCCGCAGTACATTCTTAACCTCCTCGGAAGCTCTGGCCTGACACACTGCAAGCATTCTGCGCAGCAGCTGTTCATATTCCGTATAACTGCACGTATCCTGGGCTGCGTCTTCATCATAGAAAAGGGTGCAGACATCGTTCCCCGCCGTCGCCTTAAACAACCTGTCATGACAAACTGTCAGCAATTCCAGCGCCTTGTCATCTATAACGCCCTGCTCCAGGGCACGCACGCACTTCTCCACCGTAGCCAGTGTACAGTTTTTGGCATTGATCTCGTCCACGGCCTGATTGAGCACTACGGTACAGTAATACTCCAGAAGGAATTCGTCCTGCGTCTCTTCCCAGCCTTTATACAGAAGCTGCTCGGCTTCCGCCGCCTTCGCCTGCTGCTCATAAATATACGCCAGATAACGATAAGCCTTCACGGAAGAAGGATCCGCTTCCACCGCTTTCTCGTATGCACTCTGTGCACCGGCATAATCTTCCTGCTTCCGGTATCTGTCACCCTGAAAGATCTGAACCGCCGACTTCACCGAAGGCAGACAGAATATGACTACAAACAGGATTGAGACCAGGATGATACACGAGGATACCACCATGGTGATCTTCTGCCTCCTGACCTTCCGCTCACGCGCAGCCTTCCTTCTGGCACGCTCTTCGTCCCGACGGCCTGCACCCGTTGCTTCCCACATATCGCCTGTGGCTCTTTTGCCGGACGTCTTCCCTCTGCCCTCGCTCTTACTCCTGCCCGATGCCGGTCTCTTCTTTCCGGCTGCTTTCTTTCCGGCGCGCGGCTTACTGCCACCTGCCGGCCTGCGCCCGGTTCCTGTCTTACCGCCGCTCATCGGCCCGGTCTCCGATCCTGCCCGGTCTCCGGCCGCCGTCCTGCCGGACGCTCGTGCCTTACTGCCGCCTGCCGATCTGCCGGACGCTGCCGATCTGCCGCCTGCTGTTGTCTTACCGCCCGCACCTGCCCTGCCGGACGGTACGGCTCTACTGCCCGACATTGCCCTGCCGTCCGCTGCGACCCTGCTGCCTGTCCTGCCGTCTGCTGCGACCCTGCTGCCTGATCCTGTTCTGCTGCCCGCTACCGGCCTGCCGCTGCCTGCCGGCCTTCTCTGTACAGCTTCCATCTTCGGCTTCTTTCCCGCCGTATCATTGTCATCACGACCCATATATTCGTACTCCTGTTTTACTGTCATGCACCGCCGCCCTGCTCCGTGCAAAACGCAGATCTCTCCGAAGATCCAGCCCCGAAACCCGGCAGCCTGTTCATGTCCGGTCACAAATTATCCTTTCCCATAGTAGCACATTTCACACAACCTTGTCCAGAAAAGTTACAGCCCCACATTTGACCGTAATGTGATACAATAGTTATTGCCTGACTCCAATGTCATGGTTTCAGGCCGTTCCACTATAAAATCATACCACAAGGAAAACAATCATGGAAAATACACTGCGAATCAAATACCAGAGCAAACTCTACGACCTTCCCTACACCCTTATCCGCAGCAATCGCAAAAGCTGTTCGATCAGCATCACCCCCGACGGCCGGATCACGGTGCGGGTGCCCTTACGCATCAGCGACAGGGAAATACGCCATCTTCTGACAGACAGGCAGAACTGGATCATCACAAAATATCTGGAACAGCAGCAGAAACAGGCCCGGATGCCTGTCTCCGATCTGACCGACACCCAGCGTGCCGCCCTGACACAGCGCTATATCGCCGCTGCCAGAGAATACTTCCCGAAAAGAGCCGCCCACTTCCAGCAGTTCACCGGCGGCACCTACAACCGCATCACCATCCGCGACCAGAAGACCCGCTGGGGAAGCTGCAGCGCCAGAGGCACGCTGTCCTTCAACTGGCGGCTGATGCTGGCGCCGCCCGCCATTCTGGACTATGTCGTGGTCCACGAGCTGTGCCACCTGACGCACATGAACCATTCCCCCGCCTTCTGGCAGGCCGTAGAGGCCGTCTGTCCCGACTACCGGGACTCCCGCAGATGGCTGAAAGAACACGGGCAGGAGCTGGTACTGTGATCAGCCCTGCTTCTTTGTCTTCACGCGCAGTGAAGCATAATAGCCGTTTCTGCCCTCGGCGCGGAATTTTCCTCTGTCGTTCTTCCTGCCTTCTGCTCTGCCGTCGTATTCCCTGCCGCGGTCACTGCTCCGGCTCCGGCCGGAACGGGCATCCCCCCCGCGTTCATGCCCGTCATGTTTATGATAGCTGCTGCGTCCACTGTTTCCTTTGCCCCGGCTGCCCGGCCTCTTCTCAAAGAAAAACTTCTCCTGCCTGATATCCTCGATCTCGTCGCCAAGCTTCATCTGCATGAAGGCCGCCGCGATCTCCACCGCACTGTGCTCTCCAAGTGCGATCTCTTCCATAATATATTCCGTTGCCCGGCTGATGTCCTTCTGCTCCGCCACATGAACCGCTTCCTTTAAGATCTTGGACGCCTTCCTGGCCGTGATATCCGCCGCCCCCGGAATCTTCCGCTCTCTGATCTTCGTATGGCAGACGCGTTCGATATCCCGTATCTTATACGCCTCTCTTCCCACTACCAGCGTGAAGGAACGCCCGGTCTTGCCGGCACGTCCGGTTCTGCCGATCCGGTGCACATAATATTCGATATCCTCCGGCACGTCATAGTTGTAAACGGCTTCCACGTCGTTGACGTCGATGCCTCTGGCCGCCACATCCGTGGCGATCAGGATCCCGGCCCGGCCGCTCCGAAACAGGTTCATCACCGTATCCCGCTGATGCTGTGACAGATCGCCGTGCAGCCCTTCCGCCTCATAGCCTCTCTCTTTCAGATGTTCCGTCAGCTCGTCCACCATACGCTTCGTATTGCAGAAGATCAACGCCCGCTTCGGATCATAATAGTCGATCAGACGGCACAGCACCTCTTCCTTATCCTGCCTGCGTACCTGATAGTAGGCCTGCTTGATCAGCGGGATGGTCACTTCCTTCGGCGTCATCTTCACATAGACGGCGTCCTTCTGGTAAGTCCTTGTCAGCTCCAGGATCGGCCCCGGCATGGTGGCGGAGAAAAGGCCCGTCTGCCGCTCTTCGGGCATCTGGTTCAGGATCGTCTCGATGTCCTCACGGAAGCCCATATTGAGCATCTCATCGGCCTCGTCCAGCACTACCGTGCGCACGTCCTCCATCTTCAGCGTATGCCTGCGCATATGATCCAGCACCCGGCCCGGCGTGCCGACGATGATCTGCGCGCCGCCTTTCAGGTTCCGGATCTGTCTGACGATGTCCTGCCCGCCGTAGATCGGAAGCACCTTGATTCCATGCATATATTTGGAAAACTTCCGCAGCTCCTCCGCAGCCTGCATGGCCAGCTCCCTGGTAGGGCATAAGATCACCGCCTGCAGGTTCCGGTTATCCGGATCGATCTTCTGCAGGATGGGGATGCCGAAAGCCGCCGTCTTACCCGTTCCGGTCTGCGCCTGCCCGATCATATCCTTTCCCGTCATAAAAAGAGGGATGGCCTGCTCCTGAATGGGCGTCATCTCCTCAAATCCCAGCTCTCTGACCGCACGCAGGATCCTCTCGTCGATCTGCGCGTCCTCGTACCGCATGCGGGTCTCTTCCGGCCGTACCGCCCCGTCGCCTTCGTCTCCGCTTTCCGCCTGCCTGCTCTCTTCCTGTCCAATATAGTCCGGCATCTGTTTACCGTACAGCCTGTCGTACCGCTCCTGTGTCATGATCTCCTTTTTCAAAAACTCGTCAAATCCTTCTCTTTTTCTCTTCTTACCGCTCATGCTCTCTCCATTTCTTCTTTAATAAAATTAAACTGCAGCCGTTCTTCCCGGCCCGCTCCCTGTAATGGCCGCGGACACTGCACCTGACACAATAATTGCTGCCAGACCCGAAATTCCTGTCAGGTCTGGCAGCACATACTTACCCAATCCTACGATTCTGTTATTCTGTTCAGGCCAGATATATCCTGCGCAGCCTGCTCACTGCCCTGTCCGCGATCAGACATTCGCCATGCTCCTCCAGATACTGCATACGCTCCTCGGATACCGCGATCAGATTGGCGAACTCCACTCCCTGGGCGCTGATCTTATTGAATGTCTTATAGGACAGCCTGTTCTTCTCCAGCACCAGATAGTAGACGTCACCCTCTTTGTAAAGATGACTCTTCACCGAAAGGGTATTCGGAATGGACGCCGTATACTGCATGACCTGATAAAGCGATGCGAACACGAACATTCTCCTGTTCTCGTCGAAGACGCTCTCCTGCTCTCTGGCCGCCTCCTGTTCCTGTCTGCTGACCTCATCGCTGACACCCTGCAGCACATCCTTTAAATGTTGAAGAATATCCTTAAATCCCATCGGACTTTCATCTGTAAAAGTGACCACCAGTCCCTTATCCTTCAGCGGCGTAATCTGCATGGCAATGTTCTCTCCGTTGATCTGGTATCCGATCTCGTCATGGGCCCGCTCGATAATATCGCGCAAAAACCCTTCCCCTTTCTCATTTCTCTCAAAAATATCCGCCAGTGTCAGACCATATTCCAGCATATCCTCCGCCGTAATAATACACTGTACTGTTGCATCATTGATCTTCTTATATTTCATATGACTTGTTATCCTCTGTTTTCTGCCTGCCGCATACTGCAATTCCGGCGAAAATACCGGAACCGACCGCTGCAGGTCTCTCCGTTATCTTCAGGTGCAGTATTATTCTACCACAAAAATACGCAATAAGAAAGAATCTTATCGCGTATTATTTTAAACTTCGCCATTTTCGTTACTTTTCCTATATTATTTATTTTTCCACCCGAAAAGCAGTCATATTTACCCAACTCTTCCGCTTAGCAAAATTCCCTCCACATAAGGGTCCCCCAGCGTGATCTCCTGCTCCCCGAAAGTGCCGATATTTACAGGAAAAGAGATGAGCGGCAGCCCGCCGAAATGCGCCTCTGTATCGCCGGCTTCTTTCAGGCCGATGGCCTGAAGCAGTACGACCTTGCCGTCTTCCCCCAGTGCATAGCCGATGGATCCCTCATCCCACACGGCTTCTTCAACTTTGCCGCCGGCAAATTCCTGAATATCCAGGGTTCCCGCTTCCCTATCCCCTTCCAGCATGATCCGCACCTTCTTCGCCTCCTGATCCACCACAAGTTCGATCTGCTTCTCCTCCAGCAGCCTGCGGCACGTCTCCCCGTCGAGACCGGCAAGCTCGATCGTGCCGGTATCGTACCGGTCCGCCACGTACAGCTGCCATTTCTCCTCCGTGGAACTGTTGACCGTGATCATGGCATATACAAACCGCCGCGGCAGGCCGTTGTCTTCCTCCAGTATCTGCACCTTTACCGGGTGGAATGCGGGCAGCCAGATCTGGTCGAACGTATTCACATCGTCACCGATCCGGATCTTCACCCCTCTGAAACCATACGTTTCCGTATAGAGACCATAGAACTCGATCCCCGTCTCCTCCTGCGGGATCCGATACCACGTCCCGTCTTTCAGGGGAGCGTCAGCGCCATCATACTGAGAATTCATCCAGGCTTCATAATCCACTTCTTCCGCCTCTGTCAGTCCCGCATCCTCCATCCCAAACAGCATCTTTTCAAAAGCCGCCTGCTGCCCGGCTGCCGCCGTCTCTTCTGCAGACGCACCCGTCAGGTCTGATGCCGCATCCGGCTCACTGGTTTTTAGCTCATTGGCTTCCGGCTCCTGCGGTTTTTCTGCTGCTTCCGCTTCCTTCACCCCTGCCTTGTTCGTCAGCAGAATCTCCTTCCCGTTTCCGCCCGCTTCCTGCTGCCCGGCTCCGGCAAAAGCACAGCCGCACATAAGAACCGCCACTGCCAGCACCAGCGCCGTTATCATCCTGCTCTTCCTTCTTTGTCCCGCGATCATCGAAATCCTCTCCTTTACCTGATTCTTCCTGCCGTTCATAAGCAGTACCGCACCCGCATAACCGCCGTTCTTCTTCCCGGCAGGAAGAAGTGCCAGCAGCGTCCTCCCGTAGGCGAACCGTTCCGCCTCCCCCAGCAGCCCGATTGCCCTCTCGTCACAGGCCAGCTCACTGTCCTTCTTCGCCGTCCAGGCCGCGGCCCAGACCGGCGCATAGAACCAGTACACCGCACACAGCACGCTGCGCACCACAGCCCAGAAGGCATCCCCCTGCACGGCATGTCCATACTCATGTGCCAGAACATGCACCAGTCTGCTCTCATCTTCCAGAATCTCCGGCCCGATATAGATGTCCCGGCCGACCAGACAGGGACTGGGAAGCCCTGCGATCCGGTATACCCGCATCTGTCTTGCCATAAGCCGTCTGCCCCAGCCGGCCGGCAGCTGCCCGGACGGTACTTTCACCCTCCTGTCATGCAGCCGACGCACGAAACGTATCTGACAGACCAGCATATGACCCCCGACTGCCAGCATACCGGCCGCCCACAGGCATACAAGTATGGTGCGGATCCGTATCTTTTCCGCCGGACCATATGACCGGTCAGGAAGCGGACGGACCGCCTCTGCGGCATCCCCTGCAATAGAAGACTGTCGGATAGCGGTTTCGCTGTCAGCTGTAAGTTCTGCCCCGCCCACCGGTATATCATAGGATCCCTGACCGCTGCCTGCTTCTTGCGCCTCCTTCCGGACACCGGCTTTTTGTCCGGCAGCCCCGCTCCAAATACTGTCTTCCCGGATGTGCCCGGCCAGCACATCCTCCTCCAGCCGGCCGGCCAGATTCATCAGACTAAACTGACTGCTGCCAAAAGATATCGGCACGGCAAGCCGCAGCGCGACCAGCAGCCACAGCGCATATCTGAGCCTCATGCTGACCCTGCCCTTCGTCAGCAGACGCAGACACAGAATCACAATCATCAGAACCGTAGCACTCACCAAAATCTCAATCATAGCTTCCTTATCCCCCCTGACGCCTGTTCTCTTCCTCGGCTTTCCTCAAAATCTCGTACATCTCCGATATCTCTTCACCGGACAGCGCCTTCTTCTCCACCATCGTATTGAGCATCAGCCCCATTCTGCCCTCAAAAACTTTCTCCAGGAATTCTTCCGTCTCCTGCAGGATGGCCTTATCCCGTCCGATATCCGGGTAGTAAAGCCTGGCTTTCCCGCCCTCCTCATAGTGGATCGCCTTCTTATCCTCCATCCGCCGAAGAAACGTCATCACCGTATGTTTGCTCCAGCCCGTGCTTTCCCGGAAATGATTGGTGATCTGCATCATTGTCTTCGGCGCTTCCTCCCACAGCAGACACATCACCTTCCACTCCGCTTCCGATAATCTGACCACAGCTGTCTTTGATTGCTGCATATTCGTTCTGTTCATAACATCCTCCGTTCCAAAAAGGTTGACATATGACTACCTAAAATATAACAGTTTGGTAGTCATATGTCAACCTTTTTTGGATTTAAATTTTCAGATTATTTATTTATTTTTATAGAAATTAATAATTTTTACTGTTTTATATTTTTATTTTTTCTGTTAAAATAGTGTTAAGAAAACAAAATGCCTGACGATATATATATTACAAAGGAAGCGTGTTTAGATAGAAGAGGAGGGATTACCGCAAACTATGCATTGGAAAAATCTTATAGAATCGAAGCGGTCAGGGCGATCACCCCGTTAAAGAGAGTTTCCTCTGAAAACCAAAATCGCCAGTCCGGACAGAACCCGTCCAAACCTTTTGAGACGATTCTTTTCTCCAAAGTTCTGGATGAGGCTTGTGAACAGGAGCGGGCGAAAACAATTCACGTCCGTACCAACGGCTACACGAAAGACGCCCTTCCCTGTCACATCTTGATAAATATGCGGGAATATGCTTAAAAGCACAACAGTACGAAGGAAAGCCGGTGCACCCTCAGTGCACCGGCTTTCCTGTTTTTCTCTACACTGCCGCGGGCTGTACGTCCGTATGGCAGCAACTCTTTCTGATTACTGCAACTGCTTCGCAAGGCTGAAGATCTCTTCCAGAATCTCTTTACATGCCTGCATGTTCTGTACTGTCGTCTCCGAATTCTTAAGACCCTCCATACTCGATGCCGCCACTTCCTCGCTGGCTGCGGACAACTGGGAGATATCATCCGAGATCGCATTCGTGCTGTCCAAAATGCTGGCGATCGTCACTTCGCTGTTCTGAACATGCTGTGTCAGGATCTGCACTTCCTCGTCCATCTTCTCGAACTTCTCTTCCGTAGCCTGGATCAGTTCATTCTGTCTGGCAACGGATTCCGCCGCACTGTTCACACTCTCGGTCACGCTCTTCGTATCGTGGATCAGCTCGTTGATGATATTGGTGATATGGTTGGACGCTTCCTGTGTCTGCTCGGAAAGCTGACGGATCTCCTCTGCCACCACCGCAAATCCTCTGCCGGCCTCTCCTGCGCGCGCCGCCTCGATGGATGCATTCAGCGCCAGCAGGTTCGTCTGGCTGGAGATCGTCATGATCGCACCGATGAAGTTCTTCACTTCTTCCACCTTCACGCTCAGCTGATTGCTCACTTCCACGGTCGCGCCGCTGGCCGCTTCCACGTTCATCGCCTGCTTCCGGAGATTCGAGATAACCTCCGATCCTTGTGCGACCATATCGCCTGCCCTGCCGGAAGCCGCGATCATCGCCTGCATACTTGCTTCTGCCGCGTCCGTATTGCTGCGGATATCCACGCACATATCCGCCTGCCTCTGGATGGACTGCGCCGTGGCATCGGTACTCTCCGCGATATTGCTCATGGCAAAATTGCTCGTATCCACACTGCTCTGCAGATCGCTTAACCTGTTCATGGCACCGTCAAAGTTCTCGATGATGCTGCCCGCCACCTTCAGCATCTTCTTCTGCGCTTCTTCCTGTTTGGTCGCTCCTTCTGCGACAGCCGCTATATTCTCTTCATTAAATGTTGTCAGCAGTCTGCAGATCGCGGTAGACGAAACCGATACCAGCAAAATAGTCAGCAGAGCCGCTACCGAATCCTCCAGGTGAGTCTTATCCAACAAAAAGATTCTTGTGAAATTGATCACCACGATCAGAATATTGCCGCAGACCATCAACCTGTTGTTATAATATGCCATAACACCGAACAGTACCGGGAAAGCATAGGCATACGTACCCACACTCGATCCGAACAGTACTACCACCACATACGCGATCGAAGCGCAGATAATCATACCCAACGCCCCCTTCTTCTGATCCTTCCACAAAACATAGGAAACGACCGCACCGACCAGCATCAATACCGGCACCCCGACCCTCAGATACGTACCCAGATCCGCATCCAGCGTAAAAGTCCTTGCTCCCATTACCATAACGAAATACACCAGAATGACGACAATAAGCGCGAGCACCGTTCTGTTCGATCTCCTGTATTGTGACTCTGTCATAAATGTTACCTCCTTACCCTGACACCTTTAATATGTATTTCACTGCGCGAAAATTTCTTCTCACACTTCTTTATTGTACAATAACTCTGCTTAAAAACGCAAGCCATATTCTCTTCAATTTTCTCATCCGAAAAGACGTTACCGCCCGCAGCCGATTAGCCGTAAACTGTAAAAACAGGCGTTAAGAAAACTTCCACGGCATACGATATATATGACAGAGAGCGAACAGTACCAGAATTATCCGCAGGTAAACGGATTTACGGGACAACACTGGCACGGTCAAACCGTGCAGAAATGAGGGGAAACATGAACAGGATAAATGGATACGGCGCGTATCAGAACAGTTACCACACCAATACCGTCAACAAGAAGGACACGGCCAAAACTTCAAAGACCGGTACCTCCAAAACAGACGGCACGAAAAAGACTGACAGCAGCGTACAGTTAAGCGACAGAGCCAGATCTCTTTTGAAGGAGCTTCAAAAGACCTACACCAACATGGACTTCATGGTCGCAGACTACGAGACCGACGAGGAGGCGGCTTCCTGTCTCTCCCGCGGTTCCAAAGAATACAGCGTGCTGATCGATCCCGAAGAGCTTGAGCGCATGGCTGCCGATGAAGATGTGAAAGAGCAGAATCTTTCCATTCTCGACGAAGCAGTCGATAAGCTGGACGATATGACCAGACAGCTGGGCGACAGCAAAGACGATGTGATCCGTATGGGTATCAGCATCGGCAAAGACGGTGAAGTGTCCTACTTTGCCGAACTGGAGAAAGCCGGCGAACGCCGCAGAGAATTCGTGGAGAAGATCCGCAGCAACAAGAAAGAGGCAGCCGGAAAAGCCGACTCCAAAACCAACGGCAGATACGACTACGAACACAGCAAACATACGACCCTGTACGCATCGACCGCCGAAGAACTTTTAGACAAGATCAAAAATGTGGACTGGGACGAGATCAAAGAAGAAACCACCGTTCCCACACCGGGCGGACGGTTCGATTATACGATCTGATCCCCGACCGGTATCGTACAACATGCAAAACGGGCATCCGCGGCCGTGACTGACGATCGTCACGAAGGCGGATGCCCTTTCTATATTATTCTCTGTTTGATCTGCTGCACATGCCCGGAAGCCGCCCGGCACTGTTATAATCCGGCCAGTTCCTTCCGTCTCAGACCGCCGAAGAAATCATCTATCGCCTGCACGATCTCAGCCGGCTCCATGCTCTTTAGCAGATAGCCTTCCGGATTCAGCGCCATCGCACCGTCTCTGGTCTCCTGATCTTCTCTGCTGGTCAGGAATATAACCGGAATATCGGCAAAATCATGTTCGCTGCGAATCATCTCCAGCACCTGCTTGCCGTCCACGATGGGCATCTCATAATCCAGCAGTACCAGATCCGGCCGGTTCGTGGATATGGCCTTGATCGCCATGGCTGCGGAATTGGCCAGGCTGACCTGATAAGACTCCTCCAGCCATCCCTTGACATTGCGCAGCATCGTGCCGGAATCGTCCACGACCAGAATCTTCTTCTTATTGTGGCGGCCGTGCTTCTTCTCATAATGGCTGATGGAGCTCACCACTTCATTGACATTGATCGGCCGCTGGAATCTCTGCCGTATCAGATTCTTCGTTATGATCTTCTCCGCGGAGTTCAGTTCGTCCATATCTCCCACCGTGAAGATCGGGATATCACCCTCCGCCGCCTTATCCTTAATAAAATTGAGCGCCTGCAGTTCCTCCAGCAGATTCTCATCTACAAAAAGAACCATGGCGGAAGGCGTCTCCTCTATCTTATTGATGGCATTGATATCGGCCTTCACCATCGTCACATCATACTCCGCCTGTTCAAACCAGCTCTTTAACGACATGATCAGATAACTCTGCACTTCTGAGACAATGACTATATTCCCCATTTTAATCCTCTCCTAAACAACTGTCTTTACGCCGCAAAAGATCGCGGCAACGCTTCATTCACACAGTTGAGTATAGCAAATTTTCCCTGCGATAGCAAGTCTAATTCTGCATCCTGATCTGCTCCGTCTCCACCGGCGTATACCGCACCAGCGCAGTTTCGTCCAGATTCTCCCGGTGCATATCCACCGCCGTAATCTGGTGATTCCCGTAGGTCGTATAGTAGTAGATCCCCCTGTCCGCATTGCAGCAGGAGGTAAAAAGAGTCACCTCATACTGCCCGTCCTCCAGCACACAGCACCCCCGCGGCTGGTCCACCGACCCGAGGATATGGAAAAACTGACTCACACTCTCCGCCTCCGTATCCCCCGAGACGGAATTCATCTTCACAAAAGCCGCCCTGACAAACCGCGACTGCGAGGACAGATCCCCCGGCAGCCCGATCGCCCCCATCCCGCGGCTGTACGTCTGCAGTTTCAGCCTGTCGCAGAAATGATTGGTCGGCGGCTTGGGGGACAGTGCCATATAATTGTTCAGATAAAACATCTGCTCACCGAAAGGCGGATTGTTGGTCAAAATCCCCACCGGGTTTTCCTCCACTTTCAGCCCGGAGGCCATCGCCTCCACCGTGATCGCCCCTTCCCTGTCCGCGATCATCCAATGCAGCTGGGCCACCGGCAGTCTCTTATTAAACGGTTCGTCGGTAATATTAATCCGCTCAAGCAGCGCCCGCACTTCCTTCACCGAAGCACACTGCCCGAGAAGCCAGGGAATGAGCTCATACCCCGCCACGTTATCTTTATTCTGCACCCAGCCGCCGTACTTTGCATTTCCTGTAAAATTCAGGCCGGCCATGCCGAGTCCCTTCTCGTTCACCGCGTCATAGTACAACGGAAAGCCGTCCTCCACATGCGCCATACCGATAATCGCATAGTGGTCTTCCATGATCCCCATGCTCCGAAACCGGAACGGGTATCTGCGGGGAGTCACCGCGATCTCATCCCCATAAGAAAAGTCATAGTCCAACGTCCGTCCGAAATAGAAGTCTTTCGTCCTGTAAGTTGCTGCTGTACACATACTGCTACCTCCGTCTGTCAAAATTTTGGCCTTGCCTTATTATATGACAGAACACAGGAAATTTACTCCCTCCGGCGGAAATAATACCACGCTCCCGCCAGATCCGCCAGCACCCAGCCGATCGGCACGGACATCCAGATGCCGGTCACGCCCACCGCCTCGATCGACGACAGCGCGTAAGCCAGCACCACCCGCGTTCCCAGCGAGATTACCGTGAGAACCACCGAAATTCCCGGTTTATGCACGGCGCGGTAATAACCGTAAAACAAAAACAACAGGCCGATCCCGAAATAGAACGCCGCCTCAATATGCAGATAGCCCGCCCCGATGGCGATCGCCTCCGCACTCTCTTCCTTTAAAAACAAACCCATCAGGGGCTTTGCGAAGCCCACCACCAGCGTCGAAATCAAAAAGCAGAAGACAAAAGCGCTCAGGACCGCATCCTTCATGCCCCTGCTGATCCGCTCCTTCTTGCCCGCTCCGTAATTCTGCGCCACATAAGTAGAAAAGGCATTGCCGAAATCCTGCACCGGCGCATAGGCAAAGGAATCGATCTTCACCGCCGCCGCGAAAGCCGCCATCACCACCGGACCGAAGCTGTTCACCAGCCCCTGCACCATCAGGATGCCGAAATTCATGATGGACTGCTGCAGACAGGTCAGCGAAGAAAGCCCCGCCAGCTCCTTTAAGATCTGCAGGTCAAAACAACGGTTCTGCCCGGAGACCCGCAGCTGCGGATATTTTCCAAGATAATACAGAACGATCCCGATTCCCGCCAGATACTGGGAGATGACGGTCGCTATGGCCGCGCCGCCCACGCCCCAGTGAAATCCCCGGATAAAGAGCAGATCCAGCACGATATTCGCCAGCGCCGAGACGCCAAGGAACAACAGCGGCACCACGGAATTGCCCACCGCCCGCAGCAGATTGGCCACGAAATTATACAAAAACACCGCCACGATCCCGGCAAAGATCCACACCAGATACTCCCGCATCAGCGCAGTCACTTCCACCGGCACCCGCAGGAAGATCAGAATGCCTCCCATTCCAAGATACACCGCCGCGTTCAGCACAAGCGCCACAAGCCCGATGGACAAAAACGCAATGTAGATTCCCTTTTCCAGCCTGTCCTGATCCCTGCTGCCAAACTGTATGGAGAAAAAGGCGCTGCTGCCCATGCACAGTCCAATAATGATAGATGTCAGGAACACCATCAGCGTATAGGCAGACCCTACCGCCGCCAGCGCATTCTCTCCCAGATACCGCCCCACGATCAGCGTATCCACCACATTATACAGCTGCTGCAGCAGATTCCCCACCATGATGGGGAATGCAAACCGAAGCAGCTTATGTACGATTTTTCCTTCTGTCAGATCACAGTTCATGATTCCTAAAATATCACTCTCTTTTTCCGGATATTCCGTTTTAAATCTTATAAATCTTATAAATTTTACGATCTTATAGATCGTAATACATCTTAAACTCCGCCGGATTCGGGATCTGCTCCAGCTTCTTTAACTCGGCGCGTTTGCGCGCTACCCAGATATCGATCAGTCTCTGCGGGAAGACGCCGCCCTTTGTCAGATAGTCATGATCCGCCTCCAGCGCATCCAGCGCCTCTCCCAGTGATCTGGGCAGGCCCTTGATCTTCTTCTGCTCTTCCTCCGACAGCTTATAGAGGTTAAAGTCATATGGCCCCCAGCCATTGGCTTCCGGATCGATCTGGTTCTCGATCCCGTCCAGACCCGCCATCAGGATGGCCGCGTAAGCATAGTAGGGATTTGCCGTGGCATCAGGGTTTCGCAGCTCGAACCGCTTGGCCTCCGGCGACTTGGCATAGGCCGGGATCCGAATCACCGCGCTGCGGTTCGATGTCGCATAACCAACCGTCACCGGCGCTTCAAATCCCGGCACCAGACGCTTGAAGGAATTGGTGGAAGGATTGGTGAAGGCGCACAAAGACGCGATGTGCTTAAGCAGACCGCCGATAAAATAATGCGCCGTGCGGCTTAAGCCGGAGTACCCTTCCGCGTCATAGAACAGCGGCTGGCCGTCCTTTAGCAGCAGCATATGCACGTGCAGGCCGTTCCCCGCCTCCTGATAGATTGGCTTCGGCATGAAGGTAGCCGTCTTGCCCTCTCTCGCCGCCAGATTCTTGATGATATACTTGATGATCATGGTGTTATCCGCCATGGCAGGCATATCCGCCAGCTCCACCTCGATCTCCATCTGGCCCGGGCCGCCCACCTCATGGTGATGGTATTTCACACGGATGCCCCAGTCCTCCATCATCATGCACATGCGGCTTCTGAGATCGTACCCCACATCCTGGGGCGCCGCCACATGATAGCCGCCCTTATAAGGGACTTCATAGCCGTTGTTGCCGTGCCGGAAGGCATCCATGCTGCCGTTCCACTCCGCCTGCCTGGTGTTGACCTGGTAGCCGCACTGCTGGGGCGTCACCTCGAAACGGGCGCTGTCCAGCAGATAAAACTCGAATTCCGGCCCGATGATCATGCGGTCCGCGATGCCGCTCTCTTTCATATATTCCACCGCCCTCAGGCTCACATTCTTCGGATACTGGTCGAAGGGTTTGTTCTCCCCCTGCCCGATGGCGCACACATTACCGCACATGGTCAATGTGGGCACGATCGCAAACGGATCCACATACGCCGTGTCCGGATCCGGCAGAAACACCATATCGCTTTTTTCCACCGGCGCATACCCGTAATTCGAGCCGTCGAAACCGATGCCGTATGTAAACGTGTCTTCGCCAAACCGTTCCACCGGAATGGTGATATGACGCCATCTTCCGTCGATATCCGTCATCTTGAAATCAATCATGCGGATATTCTGCTCCTCGCACAGCTGCCTGATTGCTTTACTCTTGTCCATAGCCTCCTGCTCCTTTCGCAATAGTTCCCTGATTTGGTTCCCTGATTTTGCTTAAGTATAACACAGTTTTCATCCTTTTTGCACTATACTTCTTTACTGCCGCTCTTCTTTTTGCCATAATAAAGGTGGTGCAAACACGATACCGGACTGTCAGGCCGTCCGGCTATCTCCACCGACTCCACGAAAGGACTCACAACCATGCCCCCTTATAAGATCATGATCGTAGAAGACGATCCCCTCATCCGGTCCCAGCTGCAGACACTTTTGAACGGAAACGGCTATGTGACGCTCACACCCGATCCGCTTGCCGACATTGCCGACGCTGTCAAAGACAGGCAGCCCCATCTGCTCCTGTTGGACATCCGGCTGCCCGGAGAGAGCGGCTTTTCCCTCTGCTCGAAGATCCGGACGTTCTCCGGCCTGCCGATCATCTTCGTCACAAGCTGCAACACGGATATGGATGAGTTAAACAGCATTCTCCTCGGCGGCGACGCCTTCATCACCAAGCCCTACAATACCGCGATCCTGCTGGCAAAGATCAATGCCCTGCTGAAACGCCACTATGCCTGCGGGCAGGAGGAATCCCTGACCTGGCAGGGGGCCGTGCTGCACCCGGAAAGCAGCCGGCTGGAATACCAGGGCAGACAGGCGGAGCTGACGAAAAACGAACTGAAGATCCTCGTCTTCCTTTTCCGGCACGCCGGCAGAATCTGTTCCCGCAGCGACCTGATCGATCATCTCTGGGACAACCAGCTCTATGTGGACGACAACGCCCTGAGCGTCAATATCAACCGGATCCGCGAGAAGCTGTCCGCCATCGGCCTTGACGACTTTATCAAAACCAGACACCGGCAGGGGTATACCATATGAACACAAGACTGTACTGGAAAAACCGGATTCCCTTTTTCCTCCTGAACGTGCTGTGTATGCTGGCGCTCTCCTTCTTCCTCTTTGCCACCGGCAGCAGCCCGGACACTGTCCTGTTCATCGTGCTCGTCTGGCTGCTGCTCCTGCTTCTCTGTACTGCGGTCAGCTGTCACCTGCGCAGGAAAGAACTGGACAGGCTGCTGCACATAACGGAACAGCTTAAGCGGCGCTGTCTGATCGCCGATGTGATGAAGCAGCCGCCGCGCGCGGAAGACCAGGTCTACCGGCAGATCCTTCGGCTTTCCGAAAAGTCCATGCTGGAAGAGATCGCCGGCATCGAACGTGAGCGGACAGACTACCGGGAATATATCGAACAGTGGATCCACGAGATCAAGACGCCCATCACCGCCATGCGCCTGCTGTGCGAAAACAACCGCACCCCCTTCACGAAGGAACTGCTGGCGCAGCTTGAAAAAACCGACCGCTACACGGAACAGGCGCTCTACTACGCCCGCAGCGAACACACGGAGAAAGACTTTGTAGTCCGTGAGATCACTCTCTGCGACGTCATCCATCAGGCTGTCACGGACAACAAATACCTGCTCATGCAAAACCATATGACTGTCGATGTGGAAGAATCCGGTCTCACTGTCTTTGCCGATGAAAAGTGGCTGCGTTTTATCTTAAACCAGTTGATCGCAAACGCCGTGAAATACCGCCGGGATGACTCCGTCCAATCTGCATCCCCCGCGATCCGCTTCCATATGGAGCGCCGGGACGGCACCGTGCGTCTGTCTCTGTCGGATAACGGCATCGGCATTCCCGCCGGCGACCTGCCCCGCATCTTCGACAAAGGCTTCACCGGACAAAACGGCCGCAGCAGACAGGGTTCCACCGGGCTTGGCCTGTATCTGTGCAGACGTCTTTGCGACAAGCTGGAGATCGGCCTGGAAGCCCATTCCCCCGCAGTAAGCGGCTCCGGCAGACTGCCCTTTCCCGACGCACCGAACACCGGAACGACCATCATACTATCATTTTATGTAAACCACTTCATCAGTCAGGTGCAGGAATAACGGACATTCCTGCACCTGTTATAGTTCACGACATTAGAACTTTCGCTTTCGGCCCTGCAAAAACTTCCGCATCTTACTATGACTTCTTACAAATCTGTTAGAACTTCGTAAGAAAAAAGGATACAAACAGATCCTTATTCGCTTTATCATAAAGCCATAACACATGAAAAGAAAGGAAGACAGCGTATGAAACCTGTTCTGACACTGGATCACATCCAGAAATATTATGGAAATGAAGGCAATCTCACACAGGCGATCAAGGATATCAGCTTCACGGTCGAAGATGGAGAATTCCTGGGGATCATGGGAGCCTCCGGCTCCGGCAAGACGACGCTCCTCAACTGTATCTCCACCATCGACACCGTCAGCGCCGGTCATATTTACCTGGACCAGACTGCCGTTACCGACTTAAAACCCAAACAGCTGGCCAGATTCCGCCGGGAGAAGCTGGGCTTTATCTTTCAGGATTTCAACCTGCTGGACACACTGACTCTGCGGGAAAATATCTCCCTGGCGCTGACCATCAACAAAGTGCCCTGGCAGCAGATCGGTTCCCGCGTGCAGGAAGCCGCCGAAAGCCTGGGCATCGCCGAAATTTTAGACAAATACCCGTATCAGGTATCCGGCGGCCAGAAGCAGCGCTGTGCCTGTGCCAGAGCGCTGGTCGGCAATCCCCGGCTGCTGCTGGCGGACGAACCTACCGGAGCGCTGGACAGCCATGCTTCCCAGATGCTGCTCTCCACTCTGCTTATGATCAACGAGACGAGACTCGCCACGATCCTGCTGGTAACCCACGACGCCTTTTGTGCCAGCTACGCCGGCCGCATCCTGTTCTTAAAAGACGGTCGCATCTTTACGGAACTGCACAAGGGCAGCGATTCCCGCCGCACTTTTTACGAAAAAATCTTAAATGTACTTACAATGTCAGGAGGTGGACAGACCAATGTATGCTAAATTGATCCTGCGGAATGTAAAGCGTTCCGCCAAAGATTATCTGATCTATATTGTCACGCTCACGATCTGTGCTGCACTTTTTTACGCCTTTTTATCCATTACAAGCCGTTATTATCATCCTCAGGCGGGGGCGGAATACGATTTTACCGTGCTGGGCGACGGCATGAAACTGGCCATCCTTTCCATCACGCTGCTCATCCTGTTTCTGATCCGCTACGTGAACAACTACATGCTCCGCCGCAGACAAAAGGAGTTCGCCGTGCAGTCCGTACTCGGCATGGAACAGCATACCATCAGCCGGCTCTTCTTCGCGGAGACCTTCCTGCTGGGCGGTGTCTGCACCTGCGCCGGCATCCTGCTTGGCATGTTCGGCTCCCAGCTGATCACGGCCCTGCTGCTGTCCCAGTATGACCTGCCGTTTCGGCTCTCCTTTATGCTGTTCCCGGATACGGCGCTCCTTACCCTGTGCTTCTTTGCCTTGAGCCTGCTCGTCATCGGTCTGTTCAACGTCCGCACCCTGCGCCGGATCAAGATCATCGACATGCTGGCGGCCGACCGGATAAATGACCCGCAGCTTGGAAAAAGCCGCTATATGCCGGTTGTCACCGTCCTGCACAGTGTGTTCCTGCTCATAACGGTACTCTCAGGCATCTCCAATATGCGCTACTACTTCGATCCGCGTTTCCCTCTGCCCGTGTGGGTGATGTTCTACGGGGTTCTTCTCTCACCGGCACTTGCCTTTGTCTGGCCCCTGATCTGGCTCGCCGCAGGAGCCTGTACTGCCCGGCTGCAAAAACGCAGGTGGTCCCTGCAAACGCTGCTTGCCGTAAAACTGCTGTTTGCGCTGCTCAATATCTGCCTTTTTGCCAGCGTACCACGCATCTGCTTCCACTATCAGATTTCCTTCGGCTCCTCGGCTCTCGGCTCCGATACCGGCGCCAACAGATACCTGTTGTTCCTGCTGGCAGACTTAAGCTATCTGATCTGCGGCCTCCACTATCTGGCCGGCAGTGCCCTTAACCTCTGGAAAGAAAAAAGACCCGCATACACTTACAGCGGCCAGAACCTTTTCTTCTTCGGACAGATCATCTCCCGGCTGACGACCACAGCCAAAAGCATGACCCTGATCTGTCTGACGCTGGTGCTCTCCCTCTTTCTCTTCCTGGCCGCTCCGGCGCTCACCGGGTGGGCCGAAGGATATCTTGCACTCCGGGCGCGCTACGACATACAGATCAGTACCTCCTACAACAACGTCTCCGAAGAATCGGACCTGCCTGCAGGAGAGGACTACGAGCTGGTCAGCGCTTTTCTGGAAGCACACCGGATCGAGAAAAAGAGCGACTGCACCTTCCATCTCTACCTGCCCCGCAGGGAAGAATTCCACAATCGCATAAAATGGGATTTTCCGGTAGTGGCGATCTCTCTTTCCGACTATAATGCCCTGCGGGCCATGCAGGACTACGCGCCTGTTTCGCTTGGGGATACGGAGTTCGTGACACAGTGGCAAAGCATCGCCACCGAAGAAGAACGGGAGACTTTTCTAGCAGAACATGCCGCAGTACAGACCGACGCCGGCACGCTGACTATGGCTGTCATATCGGATGATACGCTGCCGGACGGCCAAAAGCCGCTCTATTACACGGAAGCGCTGGGTGAAACACTCTACAACAAGTACACGGATGTGCTCTATGTTTTCCCGGATGCGGTCTGCGAACAGCTGCTTCCTGTCATGCGAAACCGCTTCCTGCAGACGAAGACGCCCATCGCCTACGCCGATGCCCTGCAGCTGCAGGAGACATTCATGGCACAGTACCCGGAAGAACCGGCAGGAGGCGAGGGCGTCAACTACTACCTGCGTACCAGGACAGAACAGGTCAACAGCACGAAGGCGAGCATCTTCATCACCCACGCAGCCATGCTCTACGGCGGGATCGTCCTGATGGTGATCTGCCTGACGATCCTCTCCCTGCAGCAGCTTCTGGACGCCTCAAAATACCGCTGCCGCTTCGGCATACTGCGGAAAATGGGCGTAGAAGAACGCGACATCGAAAAGCTTATCATCAAACAGCTGGGGATCTGGTTCGGACTGCCCGTGACGATCGCCGTGCTCACTGTCATCGTACTTGCCGCATTCTTCTTTACCACCATCCGGCAGCAGATCGACGCCTATATCGGTCTTGGCACGCTGTCCGCACAGGTCGCCCTCACGGTGCTTGTCCTGTTGATCCTGCTGGTGTGCTATTTGATCAGTACCTGGATTCTATTTCGAAATTCCGTGGAGGAATGAGGAATGAGGAACGCGGCACCGACCGCAAAACCAAATACGATATGGCTACAGCTCCTCGACAAACAGGATATACTCCTGGCTGCGGATCCACTGCACCAGATCCGGCCGGTCCTTACCCCTGTACATCTCGAAGCTGGCGATCACCGACTTGTCGTTCGGATCGATCTTGCCTCTCGCCATCTCCATTCCCTTAAGCACCGCGTTCCGCGAATTCACTTCTTTCATGAATTTGCGGATATCCGCTCCCTCGTCGAACTCCACATAAAGTTCAAAAGATTTCGCATGGCTGTGCAGGTTCTGGTCCAGCTTTACCAGAACCCGCAGCGTGAGCATGATGAACACGAGCGCCACCACTGCTCCCTTCCAGAAACCGATGCCCACCGCCATGCCCTCGCAGGCACATACCCAGAGTCCCGCCGCCGTGGTCAGTCCGCGCACATGATTTCGCCCGGTCACAATGATCGTTCCCGCTCCCAGAAAGCCGATGCCGCTGATGATCTGAGCGCCCATTCTCGCCATGTCTCCAGTGTTATGTAAACTAACCCGCATGTATTCGCTGGTCAGCATCACAAGCGCCGCGCCCATGCTCACCAGCGCATGCGTCTTCACACCCGCACCGCGTCCTCTGCTGCTGCGCTCGACGCCCACCAGCGCCCCGATGAAAGTCGCAAACGCCAGCCGCAGCACAACCGACAATAATGAGAGTTCAGAGGTTATTTCTGCCGCCGTAGTTCCCATGATGATCCCCCCTGCCGCTTTATGTTTTTACTTGTTTCAACTTTTCTAATATAGCTGTCACATTGGGCTGCGTTGGCGTAAATTTTACGCCACGCTTCAGCATACCCAAGACCTTTTTTGATTTCTGTTCAATTTCTTTAACAGTATGTTCACTTGTCAGCATCAAATGATTTCCAGCTATGGTATATTCTCGTTCTATGTACTCATCTGTTATCGGAAACATATCCTGTATCAGAAATGCACTCTGCCTGCTGTCATCTAATTTTACAATATGAATAATATCACAGGGCTTTCCCTCTTTTTCTTTCTTTTCCACAATTCGCTTATATTTATCGATCTGACTGGACAAAGGTATCATCCAGTAAATTCCTGTATCTGCATCTTCAAAACAATAATAATGCGGTCTATTCCCTGCCTTATTGCCTTTAAGGTACGGATCAGCCATATCTTCAAAAAATTGATCCTTTATAACATAAAACCCCGTTTTCTTCATCCGCTTGTCCTCATTATGGAAAAAGTCCCCCACCTCACGGCGAAGGACTATACTTTCAACCCAACCACTTATATACCGCATATTGGTCAGCGGTAAACTTTCAACCCGACCATTTATATACCACATATCGGTCAGTGGTAAACTTTCCTTGTGCTTTTATTCTAACAAGCACATGGAGGAAAGTCAATAAAACTTTCCCTTAAAATTTTATGCAGATAGCTGTCAATGATTCCTGTTACGCAATAAAAATCATTTTTAACAGTATTTCTTTAAAAATATTGTCAGCTTTCCCGATACTTTGTTCATGACGCTTCCCCGATCGTATCCACCACCGTCATCTGCCTGATCTGTCTGGCCGGCCCGGCCACTGCCAGACAGAGGGCGCATCCCATCACTGCCACGATGACCGCAAGCTCCCACACCGGCACTTCCCATGCCTCTCCCCAGCGGGATGTGACGAGTGCCTCAAACAGGATCCGGTTTATCGGCAGGCCGATGAGACAGCCGAAGACTGCGCCGGACACCATATAGGCCAGCGTCTCTCCCACGATCATCCGCACCAGCTGTCGGACGCTCATGCCGATGGCCCGCATAACGCCGTACTCCCGCATTCTCGCCGACACGCTCATGGCAATACAGTTGATGATATTGAAAAAGGCAAGCATCGCTATGATCACCAGAAATCCATAGAGGAAGACAGATAAGGAATAGCTTGCCCCCTTTACCTCCTGGTTGCTCAGCCTTTTGTCCGCAAAAGAGATTCCCGTCCCGCAGGCCTGTTCGATCTTCTTCCGGATCTGCTGCACTTCTGTCTCCTCAATCGCCTGTTCCATCTGCATATCCAGCACGGCATACCCTGTTTCACCGGTCAGATTTCGGAACAGCGCTTCGCTGCAGATGAGCAAAACTTCGCTGCTGCCTGTGTTGGCTGCCGTTCCATGGCTGAAAGGGACATCCCCCAGGATACCGACCACGGAAACCTCTCTGTCTTCTCCGCCCACAGACAGGGTAAGTTTACTGCCCACAGGCACCTGCCCCTCTTCCCGCCATGCCAGCAGCACGCCTTTTCCTTCCTCTGCATCCGACAGATTCCCCTTGAGCAGACCCCGTCCGGCCCATCGGAACTGCTGTGCATCGTAGGACAGAATCGTAAACAGTGTCTGCTGTCCGTCAAGCTGCGCCGTCACCTGCGCATATCCTCTGCCAAAAGCCCTTTTGACGCCCGGATGCTCCTGCAGCTGCTCTGCCAGTTCTGCCGGAATGATATTCGCATAATCGGCGGCAAAGGCATAGAAATCCGGTGCCTGCGGCCGCAGCGGCATGATCGCATGATGCATGAAATCAATTGCCGTGCCAAAAGCGAGAAAAAGAATGATGCTGAAAGCAAAGGAACCCGTCACCAGAAAGAAATTCCTCCTGCTGCCCGCCGCATGGTGCACTCCCAGCGCCGTGTCCACCTTAAAGACCCTCGTGTCGGCCGCTCTTTTTGCCGCCTGCACCGTACCTGCGTTGCCGGACACTGCCGTCAGGGGCGATACACCCGCCGCCTTTTTTGCCGGCGCTCCGGCCGCCAGAAGCACCGTAACAAGACCGATCAACGTCCCTGCCACCAGACTTAAGACACTGACCCCCAATGCCGGCATACTGTCAAAAAGCCCCGGACTTAACAACCGCAGCATACCGCAGGCCGCCCACACTGTCACCACACCGGCAAGAAGTCCCGCCGGAACCGCCAGTCTGCACCAGCCAAGTGCCTCTCTTTTTACAAAACAGATCACCTGTCTCTTCGTGGCTCCCAGACAACGCATCATTCCGAAGAACTCCGTCCTGCGGGCTATATTGCTGTTCATGCTGGCAGCGATCATAAAGATACCGGCCACCGCCACCAGCACTGCCAGCACCGCCGCCACGAAATAGAACTTCATCAGATAGGAATCCCCGCTCTGAAACATGAGCATCAGCACCTTGGCGTTCTGCCGCACCTGCTCCGGCGCAAGGCCAAACTGTGTCGAGATATCACCGATGGCTTTCTGGATATTGCAAAACTTTTTGAATTGCACGAAATAGACCATCTCCTGTTCGGCGTCCGTCTCTCCTGTATGCAGGGCATCATATCCCTCCGCGGTGAGCAGCATCCCGAAAGCATCATGTTCCGCCGTCAGTATCATATCTTTCGTGATGCCGGTGATCCTGTACTGTCTGCTCTCTCCCCGGGGTACGGTCAGGCTGACCAGATCACCCACCCGCAGACCCAGCCGGCTTTTGACCGCCTCATTCAGCATGGCTTCGTCATCCTGCTGCGGAAACCTTCCTTCCAGAACCGTCACCGCCGGGAACATCTCCAGAAGATCAGCGTCCAGACCGCAGACGCAGGTCTCAACTCCCCCGATCTGATAGCCGTCCTGCAGACCGTAATTCACAGTACCATACCGGGCAATATTCTCCACCTCCGGCCGCTCACCGATCAGCGCTCCCGTCTCCGCGTCCACCACTAAGCCTGCATGCCAGTTCCCGTCACTTTTTACGGCCTGTATCATCTGCGTCCGCATTTCCATATCCGCCATGCCAAAGATCACCGTCACCAGAAATACCGCCAGCACAATGCACAGTCTGGTCATGCGCGTCTGCTTCTTATGCCGTCCGGCCGAGATGGCGATCAGATCCAGATAATGTTTCATCGCCTGTCACCTCCCAACTCACACAGTGTACCGTCGGTCACCTGAAACACCCGGTCCGCCGCCGACGTCAGATTCCTGTTATGGGTGATCATCAAGACGGTCTGCTGATAATGTCTCGACGCCTTACAGAGCAGATCCATCACATCCTCACTGTTCCGGGAATCCAGATTCCCCGTGGGCTCATCCGCCAGGACGAGCGCCGGACGCGTGATCAATGCCCGTCCGATGGCCACTCTCTGCTGCTGCCCGCCGGAAAGCTGCCCCGGCAGATGCTTACGCCGGTTTGTTAACCCCAGCACTTCCAGTATCTCCTCCACCCGCGTCTGCTCCGGCTTCCGATAGTCCAGCAGCAGCGGAAAAATAATATTCTGCTCCACGTTCAACTCCGGGATCAGATGAAAAGACTGGAAGATGAAACCGATATTCTGTCTGCGGAAGATCGTCCGCTCCTCCTCTCCCATCGCAAACAGATCCCTGTCGCCTATGAATACCTTTCCGGCGTCCGCCCGGTCCAGACCGCCCACACAGTTAAGAAGCGTGCTCTTGCCCGAGCCGGACTCGCCCACCACCGCGCCAAACTGCCCTCTCTCCATGGAAAAGGACACATTCTTAAGGGCTGCCACCTGTGCCTCGCCCTTTCCGTATGTCTTACTCAGATTCTCTACCCTTACGATTTCCAATACGTTACCCTGCCTTTCTTCTATACTTTTGGCCATGCCTGCTGCCCCGCAGATATTTCTCTGCCGCTTCACAGATACCCGCTGTCAGTGCACGGAACTTTCTCCGCTGCCCCGCAGACATTTCATTTTGTATAGAAAAAGCATAACATCCCTACCTTACCCCCTGATGAATCCCGTCTTACAAATTTGTAAGCTGCAGGCTGCAGGTTCACTTCCATCCACACACTCAGCCGGACAGTGGAAAAGAGATCCGAAACACGCTGCCTTCTCCCGGCCGGCTCTCCACCGACAGACTGCCGCCCTGCTCCTCCACGATCCTTTTGGCCAGAGAAAGGCCAAGTCCCACGCCCTGTCTGTCATCCGCCTGCCTGCTCCGGTAGAAGCGCTTGAAAATATGGTGGATGTCCTCCGGCAGGATACCGCACCCGTCATCCTTCACGGCCAGCCGCATAAGCGCAGGGGACCGCTGCCAGACGATCCGTATCGTGCCGCCCGTACCGGTGTGATCCAGCGCATTTTTGACCAGATTGCCCAGCGCTTCCTTCGTCCAGGCCGGATCGCAGCAGACCATCTCCTCCGGGCTGCCTTCCTGTAAGATCGTTTTTCCTTCCCGGGCCGCCCGCTCCGACAGTTCCATGACTGCCTGCGATACCAGCTCCTGTGCATAACACTGCCGCTTCTCGAAGACAATGTTGCCCGTGTCCAGCCGCGCCATTTTCAAAAGCGACAAAATCAGCTGCTCCATCCGCTCCAGCGACCGCATGGATTTCTCCGTGAATCTGCGCACGGTCTCTTCCCGGTCAGCCTCCTGTGCCATGATCTCCATATACATGGTAAGCGCCGCCAGCGGCGTTTTCAGCTGATGGGAAATATCCGAGATCATATCCCGCAGAAACTCCCTGGCCCTGCGCTCCGTCTCGCTTTTGGCCTGCAGCGACAACGCCAGCTGCTCCACCTTATTATAAAGCCGGTAAACGGCGCCCGTCTCCCCCATAGGCAAATGCTCTGTAAACCGCTCTTCCGCATACCCGGTCACGATCCGTTCTGCTTCCTCATAAGCCAGCTCCCTTTTCTGTAAAAAGAACCCCGCGCCGAGCAGCAGGACAGCCGCAGACAGAATCCCCCCTGTAAGCAGCGTCATCAAAAAAGGCCCCGACGTCTGCCCCATAAGCTGCAGCAAAAAGCCCTGTCCCTGCTCCGTATGGCCGATTTGTGCCAGCAGCCCTCTTCCCGCCTCCGTCACTTCCGTATGATTCCAGGCCGCCGCAATCACTGTCGGCAGGACATCCTGCTCCAACAGGTATGAAGACGCCGCCAGCTCCCGCTGTGTCAGCACATGCCTGATCTGATCCCCATGCCACACCCCGCAGATCCCCAAAAAGAAAGTCTGCCAAACGCAGACCATCACCAGAAACCCGTACAGACCACGGGCCTGTCTCTCCTGTAAAAAATTCATACCATTCCCGGCGCTCAACTTACCCGCTCCTTCCGCTCACATTTTCCTCTTCACGCCTTACGCTTTTACGCCTGCCACTGATAGCCCAGTCCCCTGACTGTTTTCAGATATTCCGGAGCGGAGGGATCACGCTCCAGCTTCTCCCGCAGCCTGCGCACATATACGGAAAGCGTATTATCATCCACGAAATTACCCGCGCCGTCCCACAGCTTATCCAGGATCACGGAGCGTGTGAGCACTTTCCCGCTGTTTGCAAGAAAAAGGCACAGCAGCCGGTACTCCGCCCCCGTACATTCCACATGCTCTCCCCGCAGCGTCACCCTGCCCTCCGTAAGATTCACGGTAACATCGCCGGATCTTAGGATTCCCTCTTCCGCCTTACGGCCCGTACTGCGCCGCAGCAGCGCACGGATCCGTGAGCAGAGCTCCCCCAGCTTAAAGGGCTTCGTGATATAATCGTCCCCGCCGCAGTCTAACCCCCTGATCACGCTGGTCTCCTCGTCCGAGGCCGTCAGGAATATGATCGGCGTCTCATTTCCCGCCGCCCGCAGCCGCTCACACAGACGGAAGCCGTTTCCGTCCGGCAGCGTCACATCAAACAGGAGCAGGTCGAACTGCCTGCCCTCTCCCGTCAAAAGCCTGCCGGCCTCCTGCACCGATCGTGCCACCGTTATCTCAAATCCGTTTTTTTCAAGTGAATACGTCAGCCCGTCGATCAGGCTGATATCGTCCTCCAACAGCAATAATTTCTGCACGCGGGTTCTCCTCTCTGATTCTTACCGCAAACTGACAGAGCGCAGCAGCATAAAACTACTATAGCACAAACAGGTTCTCCACCGCAACGCCTTCCAGCTTTAACAGTTCTACCTTTCTCGGGATGCCTCCCGCATACCCTGTCAGGCTGCCGTTCGTTCCCACCATCCGGTGACACGGAATGAGAATGGAGATCGGATTGTGCGCCACCGCCCCGCCGACAGCCTGTGCCGACATCCGTTCGATCCCCCTCTCCTTCGCGATCTGCGCCGCCAGCTCCCCGTAAGTCATCGTCTGCCCGTAGGGAATCTGCAGCAGCATCTCCCAGACCCTGATCCGAAAAGGCGACCCGATCATATGGAGCGGCGGCAGGCACTCCGGCTGCTTCCCGGAGAAGTAGAGATCCAGCCACGTCCGCACCTTCTCAAACACCGGCACTTCCTTTTCCTCATGCCGCGCCGCCAGTCCTGCCGCATAATATCCTGCCCCGTCAAACCACAATCCCGTAAGCCCCGTCTCGTCCGCCGCCAGCAGCACACTGCCAAGAGGCGTCTCATATTTGGTTGTATACTGCATTCTCTTCTCACTCCTTCTCTCAACCTGTTTTGTCTTCACACATCCTTCTGTTCCACCTGCATATGCTGACCATAGCCGCCACACTCAGGAATAATTCTACCCAGAAAAGCCAGTTGCCATACGGAATGTCCGACGCCGCAATATGGATCAAAGATCCCGTTGCCAGCACCAGCTTCTTCCTTTTGACAGGATAGGAAAACAATTTTTCCACTTTTCAGGGCATTTTCAGCGGCCTTTTTTCAAGTAATCTATGAGATACTTCCCTAAAGCAACTTGTATTTTACACCTTGCCAAATTATTTATCAATATGCCGCAAAAGCATTTTATGGTTTATCCTTGACAGGAACCAGAAGCAAAATCTTGTCTTTTCCGAATCAATCATATAGAATTATAGTAAACGAAATTTCTAATGCGGTTAACTGTAATTATAATATTCGCACAGTATTTCCCGCAACATCACAGAAAGGACTCACACCCATGAATCTACATTTTCTCGGCGGCGCCATGGAAATCGGCGGAAGCTGCATTTATCTTAGAATAGCAGGCAAGGGCATTCTGATGGATTCAGGTATCCGGCAGTCCGGCACTAAAGATCCACTGCCCGATTTCCGCACCCTGCAGGAACAGGGCGGCCTGGATGCCATTCTGATCAGCCACGCCCATATGGACCATATCGGAACCCTTCCTCTCGTCAGCAAGGCGTATCCGGAAGCTCCCGTCTACATGACTGCCATGACCGCAGATCTCACCCGGGTACTTCTGTATGACAGTCTGAAGATCATGAATAACCGTGAAGGCGAGATTCCTCACTATTCCGAACAGGATGTCCTGTCCATGCTGGGACGTATCCACGTTATCGGCTATCAGACTCCCTTTCCCATTCTGGAAGGGTTTACCCTGACATTCTATCCGGCGGGACATATTGCAGGCGCCGCCTGTATTTATCTTGTCACAGACGAGGGAAGCCTGTTTTATTCCGGAGATTTCTCCGCCTTCTCCCAGCGCACCATCGAGGGAATCAGCATTCCCAGACTGCGGCCTGACGTCACCATCGTAGAGACCACTTACGGAAACCGGCTCCATTCCAACCGACAGGTAGAGGAAAAGCGTCTGGTGGAGCTGGTACGGGAATGCATTCTGCAGAAGAAGAAAATACTGATTCCGGCCTTCGCTCTGGGGCGGGCTCAGGAGGTTCTGCTGATTCTGCGCGCCGCCATCCAGAATCAGGAAATTCCCGCCGTACCTGTCTATGTGGACGGCATGGTTCGGGACATCAATATCATGTACACCAGGAATCCCACTTATCTGAAAAACGCTCTGGGAAAACGCATTCTAAAGGGTAACGAACCCTTTTACACGAAAGAAATACAGGCCGTAGCGCCCATGCAGAAAAGAGAGGAACTGTTATCCGGCAGTGACCCTGTCGTCTTCCTCTCCAGCTCCGGTATGCTCACCGGCGGTCCCAGTGTCGAGTATGCCCGTAAGCTTGCATCTTCCGAAAATGCCTGCATCATCATTACCGGCTACCAGGACGAAGAATCGCCCGGCCGCCAGCTCCTTGATCTTCTGGAGAATCCTGAGGCTGCAAGCCTGACCCTGAACGGAACCTCCGTACCTGTAAAATGCCGCATCGAACAGGTGGGACTTTCCGCCCACGGCGACAAGCTCGAGATCGAGAACCTTTTGGACCGGCTCTCTTCCCGCCATATTTTCCTGGTACACGGAAACCAGGACGTCATCGAAGAACTGGGGCAGGAGCTGGCAGGACAGGATTACCGCAGACAGATTTACTTACCCGAATGCGGGCAGGCCTATGAAATTATCCTTCGAAACAAAAGAAAGCAGGCGCCGTTTATCCCGGCTTATACGCTTCAGAGAACGCAGGAATATACCCCCGCTGACCAGAAACTCCTCTGGGAATACTGGCGGGAACACTATCCGGAGAAACATTTTACGACTTCCCAGATTGCCCATATCTGGTACGGCAGGGCCGTTTCGGACGATACCATACTGCAATCCATGCAGAAAGCGCTTGACGAAAGCGACTGTTTCTCCCCGAATGCAAAGCGGCTGTTCCTCTGGAATGCCGTTACACCGGAAGACCTGGCGGCTCTGCTTGCCCCCAGAGAACTGACCCAGCAGGAACTGTCGGCAGAAATTGAAAAGACCTTCAGAGAATTTCCTTACCGGAAAATCAGCTATCATAAGGACCGCCGGGAAGTCATCCTGCAGTTTGACTATCCTGATGCCCAGGACAAGAAAGCTTTCCGCGCCGCAGCCGCCCGCTTCTTTGAAGCTACCGGCTGGAACGCCGGAATCCACCCGTCCACGAACCACAATGCAGCAGCCATCCTGCTCACATCGCTGTTCGATGACAGAATCTCCAGGCTTTCCTATCACACAGACAGAAAAGCCTATGAGGTCACTCTATCCGGAGAGCCCGACGCCGGAAGTCTCGAGGCGGCGGACAGATTCCATACCATTACCGGATGGAACCTTTCCCTCAACGGACAGCCTTGTTCCTCCCTCGACGGATCGATATCGGAAACAGCAACAGAGAAAAAGGACGGTTTCTTCTGTCCTCACAGTCCCTCCATGGAAACCGTCGAACAAAATCTGGCTTTTTACTGCATCGACCAGACTTTCGAAACCCTGCCCCACCAGCCGGACAAGAAAAGTCTGAAACATGATCCCATGGGAAAATATCTGGAGATCAGTTTTATTTCACCTGCCGTCGGAAATCGATATCGTGATGAACTGCAGACACTGGCTGACCAGACCGGATGGCGGATCGGCATCGCAGAGAAAGTGAATCAAAACGAATTGTTAAAGATCGCTCAGATTCTGTGTTTGAAACACGGAATTTCCCTAACGAAAAATCCGTCTTATCTTCCGGAACGCAGAACCGTTCAGATGAAAGTGGAGAATACGATAAGTCCAGATAATCTGCGGCAGGCAGAAGAAGAATTTCTGGAAAGGACAGGATGTGCGTGTACTTTTACGCCTATGCCCCATGGCGTCTCCAACACAAACTGAAATCATTTTTTCCATATTATCAGCAGTAAAGTGAAACACTCCGCCAGGACAATGCAGAGCATAACCCCTGTCATCTCAGGCCGCATGCCGGTCAGCCCTGCAGCCAACAGCATGATTAGCGGCACAACATATTTTCGCGGGTGGTTCCACAGATCATTTTCAATCTTCCAGTTACGGACAGGGTGACTCCACTCCAGCCAGACAGACAGAACAGCGCTTTGCAGGGCAGTCATCAATGCGGCGGCGATTTCCGTACCGCCTGCACCGCCATGCTGAATATGCCAGCTTATCAGGTATAAACTGCTTACCGCCATATTGACGGAGAAAATAAATAGACAGTAGCGGATGCAGAAACGTCCTGCCTGCCCGGGCAGTACACGGACAGCCTGCTCCAGATCAGGGTCACAGGACAACAGGATGCAGATTGGTGTGTTCAGACAAAGAACGGCAAATCCCAGGGGCATAACGTTCAATTCCTCAACCTGCCCTAATATAAATGGCAGCACAACGGCAATCACACACAGGCCGGCAGTATTCAGAAGATAATTCTTATTCGTAAAAAGATAACGCAGCATGTACAGCAATATGCTCCCCGTTCCTTTGGTATGCCTGATAAGGGGTTTTGCGGATCCGGGGTTGTAAAATACATAAGCGTCCACTTTCAACAATCTCAAAGCTGAAAGGAGAAGACTTAAAAGCACAATTACAGCAAAAACCTTAATCTCCCGCACCGTGAATACGAACACAAAGATTCCCGCACCCCACAAAATCACAAAGGGAAGCAGTCTCCTTTGCTTCACCATGGTATACCACGCCGCCGCCATGAAACAACCGTTACAGGCACAGAGAAGGGCCACGGCCATCTGCAGTGCACTCCACTCACACACGGCAAAGAACAGCGTTAAGACAAGAAGCGTCTTCGTAACCATTGTATAACCGGCATACGAAAGTACAATCGAAAAGGTCATCTTCCTGTTTGTAAACGGCAGCATAAACAACCCGCTCATACACTCTGCATTTCTCGAAGAAGCAAGCGCCTGCCACATGATACCCGTCGATGCAGCCGTAGCCGCCAGAAAGAGAATATACGGCGCAATCTCCATTTCCATTTCTGCGGCACTGACGGCAAGAAACAGTATCATGCAGGCAATAAGACCTTTTACGACGCGCTCATATTTTGCACCAAAGAGCTGTTTACTCATTCTTTCAATACCTCCCGTATTTTGTCGGTTTCAATTTCCTGTCCTGTAAACCTCTTTCTGATCCGTCCCTCTTCAAGCACCAGCACCCGGTCAGAAGTAAGGCAGATACTTTCAAGGATATGGGATGAAAAAAGGACCGTTCCATACTGCCGGTAGTCGTTTATCCGGCTGTACAGATATTCTGTACTTTGAAAATCCAGACCATTTACAGGCTCATCCAGCACAAGCAGCTGCGGTTTCAGGGCAAAAGCAGTAATCAGGTATGCCTTTTTCTGATTGCCCGTTGACAATTCTTTCAGTAAAACATCAGTGTATTCCTCGAATTGAAAGCCTTGTACCAGTTCGTCTACATCGGACAGTTCTTTCCCATAACTCGCGGCCACATAAGAAGCATACTCACGAAATGTGAAGAATGAAAAGGAATGTTCTTCGGCAAAGACGACATAACGGTTTTTCTTAAAGTCCCTGTCACGGAACATAAACGGTTTCTCCTGCCACAGAGTATCTTCCACCCGGAAGCTGTCAAGCAGCCCGGAAAGCGTTTTGATCAAGGTCGTTTTGCCCGCTCCGTTAAGTCCAATCAGCCCGACGATCTCATTCGTTCCCAGTTTCATAGATAATTCTTTCAGAACCGACTTATTTTTCGTATACCAAACGGTCAAATTTTTGAGAGTAAGAAGATGTGAATTATCCATTGTGTTTCCTCCGATCATCCCTGCCCTCTTCCTTCTTCCAGAGGGAATAAGCAGATCCCAGAAATACGATGCCCAGCAGCACATACAGAGCCGCAAAAGTAATATTGGCATTCATGGCACAGACAACCGCAGCCGCAAGCCAGACGATACCCAACAGGAAACGAAAATAAATATGACGCATAAGATTACCTCCATTCAAATCAGTGTATTGTTTACTGCTATGGTCACAGCATACCGCAAAAAGCACTTCTGTGCCGTTACGTCCATGAATGGCGGTTTTTTGTCCATGAAAAAAAGAAGATCGCCATATTAGACGATCCGCTGATTGATGAAAAATATTGCATCTGCTTGTAAATATTCTTTTTATTCCGCTCTGACAGCTTCATAGGACAATGTGACAACCGTGCAGAACCTGTTGCCGCCGTACTGTGTTTCTACCGTGCCGTCATAACGCTCCGCGGCAGTGCGGACACTTTTCAGGCCCCAGCCATGTAAGCCCGTGTCCGTCTTCGAAGTTTTCAACTCTCCCTCTTCCATAATCGGGGCGGCTTTGCACCCGTTTTCCAACTTGATAATGATCATTTCATTGATGCGGCGGACCGTCAGGTTGATAAAACGCAGACTGATCTGTGCATCACGGACAGCCTCAAAGGCATTGTCCAGAAGATTTCCCAGGATTGCCACCAGGTCAACGCTTCTAATATTCGTATGCTGTGGATATTCAATATTGCAGTTTACCTGTATCTGTTCAGAAGATGCAAGAGCGATTTTGCTGTTGATCAGATAATCTACCGCTTCATCGCCTGTCCAGACAGGCTCGGTCATTGCCCGAAGCGGAGAGCGCAGATCTTCCAGATAACGGATGGCTTCCGTTGTCCTGCCTTTCGTCAGATAACGATGCAGCGCTTCCATATGGTTATGAAAATCATGGAAAAGCTTTGCGTTGGCGGCATAAGTGTTCTTCAACAAATGATAGTCACGCGCCAGCAAAACGTTTTTTTCTTTCTCCAGGCTCGCTATCTTCTTCTCCATCTCATATTGGCCGTTGAGATAATATAACATGACCGCCATCAGAATGACCATGGAAAAGATAACCCAGCTGTTCATCTGTTCGTCATCAATTATTATGACATTCTGTCCGGATAAAAGTACCATCCCGATCAGGCCGGCGACTGCAGTCATGGATACGAAGCGTCTTGACGTTCCGCCTTCTTTCCCTCCGGCCCTGAAAACAAGAAAAGCTGCTCCCAGCATAAGCAGCCGGACGATCCAGACTGCTGCCATATGCTCAGGCCGCCTCATATCCAGAAAATCCTCCGACCGGAACAGAACGCCCAGCCCCGCCGATACCATAAACTCCCAAAGTGCAGCCGCGATCTCATAATAGAAAATAAGAAACAGGAACATCCGCATTTTAGTCCTGAACAGATACCATACAGGCAGCACCATAATGATAATCTCGGCGCCCGTAATATAAAACTGCCTGTCTGAAAAGCAGCACAAAACAGTAACCAAAGCGGATGTGCAGACAGAAAAGAGAAATGTCTTTCTCATATCGACGGATAAGTTCAATACTGTTATGGCAAGATACAGACCGAGGATAATCCGCAGGCCATTTGTGAAAAAGAACGAACCCACCTGATACCACTCCATCATATATGCGACCCCCAAAACCTGTTTATCTGCTGTTTGACCGACTGTAAATGAGACCGGCTGATCGGCAGCGCCTCCCCGTTTTTGAGAAATGCCATTCCGTCGGCTATTTTCATGATCTGTATAATATTTACGATATATCCTCTGTCGATAAAAATAAACTCCGGCGTATCAAGCTCCTCAAAAACCTTCTGCAGACTTTTCCGGACTTTCGACGTTCCGGTATTAGAGCATATTACTGAATTCTTACCGCCGTCACGCTGAATATAGAGAATATCTTTGTGCGGTATCTTCTCCATGCGGCCCGCGGCCTGGATGACGTACTCCCGGCCCGCTTCCAGTTCGATCAGTTTTGCGGCATCCGCCACTGCAGGAGCCAGCCGGTTTGCAAGATCATTTTTCGGCACATAGCGGAAGATAGAAAGCTCATATGCGTCAATTGCATATTCTATATGCGAGGTTATGAAAATAATCCTGATATTCGGCAGCGACAGCTTTATCTTTTCGGAAAGCTCCATCCCCGTGACATCGGGCATTTCAATATCCAGCAGAATCAGATCATAGAAAAATCCATCGTCTGTAATATCAGATAGAAGATTGCCGCCGTGTGTATAGGTTGTGATTTCATAACCAATACCGCATGATTTTAAACTGTCCTTTACGATATCCTCATGCAGCGTGACGGCTTCCTCCTCATCGTCACATATCGCTATTCGTATCAATACTGCCACCTCGTTTCCTTTTATGACTTTATAGTAAACGAATTTACCGCATTCTTTCTATACATCCCGATAATCAATGATGCGATGTCCATATGAAACAAACAGCATGAATTACTTCCGAAAATCACTTTTTCTCCGTTCATATAATTCCGTCTGGGATAAAGCAATGCTGTCCACAGCTTCTTAATCATACCTCTTAATATCCTTCAATTCCTGATACAGCACCCTGTAATTCTCATACCGCACCCGGCTGATCCTGCCGTCCTCCACGGCTTCCTTCACCCCGCAGGACGGCTCGCTCATATGCGCGCATCCGCTGAAACGGCAATACGGTTCGTACTGCACGAACTCAGGATAATACTGTCCCAGCTCTTCTTTCGTGATCTCTGCGATGCTGAGTGAGGTGAAGCCCGGCGTATCCATGATATAGGACGCCTCCCCCAGCGCGATGATCTCCGAATGGCGCGTGGTATGTCTGCCCCGCTCGATCTTCCTGCTGATCGCTCCCGTCTCCATTCCGGCCTGCGGTGAAAGCCTGTTGATCAGCGACGACTTGCCCACGCCGCTTGGCCCTGCCACGGTGGTGGTCTTCCCCTGCAAAAGCGCCCGGATCTCCTCCACGCCCTCATTCTCCAGCGCACTGAAAAATAAAACCCGGCAGCCGCAGATCCCATAGGCCTGCCGCAGCGCTTCCTTCTCCCCGGCGGACGCGATATCCTGCTTGTTAAAACAAATGATGGTCGGCAGACCCTGCCGCTCCATCCGGATCAGAAATCTGTCCAGCAGGTTAAAATTCGGCTGCGGCTTGACAATGGCGAAGATGACCAGCGCCTGATCCACATTGGCCACTGCCGGCCGCAGCAGAGCATTCCGTCTCGGCAGGATCTCCCGGATATTGCCTGTCATCTGCGCATCGTCCAGCACATCCACAAGCACGTCATCCCCGACCAGAGGCTTTACGCCGTCTTTTCTGAAAATTCCCTTCGCTCTGCACTCGTAGGTTCCCTGTCCTTCCACATGGACATAATAGAACCCGGCGATTCCTTTGATGATCTTGCCCTGCATGCCCTATCCCTATTCCTGTGTAAAATTGACATCCCGCCGCACGGTCCTCTCCTCCGAAACAGGCGGAGTCGTCACCGTCTCTCCCGTATTGGGATCCGTCGCGGTCACTGCTTCCTTCTCCACCTGAAAAGTAAATGTGATCGTCCCGGTGGCCGATTTGATTCCCGTATAATTGGCCGCCACCGGAAAAGTGGTGGACTGTGTACTCAAAAGCTGCGTACCGTCCGCCGCCGTGAGCGTGACATTTACCGACATACCGTTGTGATAATCCGGATCTTCCGTGGGCGCGGCGATCCCTTCCGTATATTTATAGGTAGCCGCTTCCGGCCCCGTACTGATCGACAGATCTATGGCCGTCCCCTTATCCACATAAGAACCTACAGAATAACTTTGATAACAGACTTTGCCTGTCAAAGACGCATCATCATTGCTGACCGATGTCACATTGCCGACCGGAAGACCAAGCTCCGTCAGGCTCACCGTGGCATCCATCTCATCCATACCGACAAGGTTCGGCACCCGCACCTTGTTCTCGTCCGTGCCCTGGCTGACACGGATCGTAACGGAGGAACCCTGGGGCGCAGTCGTCCCCGGTTCCGGCGACTGCGAGATGACATAGCCGTTTTGTACCGACGCATCATACCCTTCCGTCACATTGACCACGAACCCTTCTTTCTCCAGAATGGTCGTCGCCTCTTCCTGTGATTTGCCGGTGGCGGACGGCACCTTGACGCCCTCTGCACATTCGGCCACGGTCATGGAAATCACGGTGCCTTTGTCTATCATAAGACCGTCCTGTACGCTGGCCCGCAGAACGGTACCCGCATCGTAGGCGTTCGTTGCCTCATATTTGATCTCCGGTGTCAGACCCAGATCCAGCAGGGAACGCTTGGCTTCTTCCACGTTCATGCCCACGACTCTGATCATCTCCACCTGTTCTTTCTCTTCTTCCGTGTCAGCCTGCTGGCTGTCCTCCGTCTCCGCGCCGATCTGGAACACGCCGAAAGCCCTGCCGGCTACGAAGATGATGATACCGCCCACCAGCAGCGCCGCCACCACCGCCAGGATCGTGGTGATCCGCTCCATCTTGGGATCGTAATCGTCGTCCTCGTCATCCCAGTCGTCCTCATCCTCGTCTTCTTCGTCCTCGTCTTCCTCTTCCTCATAATAGCGCACGGCGTTCTTTTTCAGGCGCATGGCTTCTTCCATGGAATCCCGTCTGTCGGACTGCCGCTTGATCTGTGCCATATCCCTGTCCGTGATCATTCTCGTGGATGCCTCCTCGTCCGGATCCACCAGCTTCACGAAATCTTCATCCGGATTGATCAGGGACTGCTTGAGATCGACGATCAGCTCCTGCATGGACTGATAGCGTCTGTCCGGACTCTTCTGGCAGCATTTACACACGATCTGTTCCACGCTGATCGGAATCTCCGGCACATAGTCTCTCGGCGAAGGCATCTCCTCCTGAATATGCTTGATGGCGATCGCCACCGTGGTCTCTCCGTTAAAAGGCACCCTGCCCGTCAGCATCTCGAACATGGTGATACCGAGCGAATAGATATCGCTCTTCTCATCGCTGTAACCGCCTCTGGCCTGCTCCGGCGAAGTGTAATGCACCGATCCCATCACATTGGAAGTGATCGTGTTGCTGGTGGCCGCCTTGGCGATGCCGAAGTCCGTCACCTTCACCTTGCCTTCCTTCGAAATGATGATATTCTGCGGCTTGATATCCCGATGAATGATATGGTTGTTGTGGGCCGCTTCCAGCCCCATGGATACCTGAATGGCGATGCTCACAGCCTCCTTGACGGACAGTCTCGCCTTCTTCTCGATATATTTCTTCAACGTGATACCTTCTACCAGCTCCATCACAATATAGTAGATACCACCCTCTTCGCCCACATCATATACATTGACGATATTCGGATGCATAAGTCCGGCCGCCGCCTGCGCCTCGACCCTGAACTTGGACACGAAGTTGGCGTTTTCGCTGAATTCCTGTTTCAGCACCTTGACCGCCACAAAACGGTTCAGCTTATAATCCTTGGCCTTATACACATCTGACATTCCGCCGGTACCGATCCGCTCCAGAATCTCATACCGCTCGCCTATCATCATACCTATCTTAATCATGTTCCACCTCGTCTGCTAACGGCTCGATAACGATCACTGAAATATTGTCCTTACCGCCGTTTTGATTGGCAACCCTTACCAATTCCTCTACTCTGTCCTCAAGACTGCCGCCGCATTTCAAGATGCGGAAGATCGTCTCATCGTCCACCATATTTGTCAACCCATCAGAACAAAGTAAAACCATATCTCCCGTGTGCAGCTCCAGATTAAAAAAATCCGCCTCCACATAATCCCTTGCGCCGATCGCGCGGGTAATAATATTCTTATCCGGATGGTTCCTGGCCGAAGCCCTGTCGATCCCACCCATACGTACCATCTCTTCTACCAGGGAATGATCCTGTGTGATCTGCCTGATCCTGTCGCTGATGACATAAAGCCTGCTGTCACCCACATTGGCCACTTCCAGATACCGGCCGATGAAGGTTGCTATGACCATGGTTGTTCCCATACCGCTGTAAGAGATATCCTCCCTGGCCCGCTGCCTGATCATCCGGTTTGCCCGGTCGATGGCTCTGCCCAGGATTTTGACCGGATTCTTCTCAAAAGAGATCTCAATCTCCTCCACCAGAGTCTCCACCGCATACCTTGAGGCATAATCTCCCGCATTGTGGCCGCCCATGCCGTCCGCCACGATAAATACATTGGGCAGATTGCCGACCGGAACCTCCGATAAATAAATAAAATCCTGATTCAGCTGTCTTTTCCGTCCGATATCCGTCGTCGCATAGGATCTGAGCACTGTCTGTTCCCCCTGTTTTGCCGTTGTGACCTGTCATACCGCAGGGCAGATAACGCCCGCCGGCATGATACTTTGAATATTCTACCATAATAGGAAAAAAAGGACAAGTGCCGCAACCAAACGCTATAGATATCTGCGGCGCAGCTGTCCGCATGCCCCGTCGATATCCCGTCCCATTTCTCTTCTGACCGTCACCTGGATCCCGCTTTTTTCCAGCCGGCTCCGGAAGGCTTCCACCGCCCGGCGCTCAGACTGCACATACTCCCGTTCTTTGACCGGATTGACCGGAATCAGATTGACGTGACAGTTAAGCCCCCTGATCAGCGCGGTCAACTGCGCTGCATCCTCACTTGTATCATTGACACCTTTTACCAAACTATACTCAAAAGTGATCCGCCTGCCGGTCTGCTCAAAATAGTAGGCGCAGGTATCCAGCAGCTCCCGCAGGCAATAGCGCTCGGCTACAGGCATCAGCTTCCTCCGCTTCTCGTCCGTCGCCGCATGGAGGGAGAGGGCCAGTGTGATCTGCAGCTTCCGCTCCGCCAGCCGCCGCATCTCCGGTACCAGGCCGCAGGTGGAGACCGTAATGTTCCGCTGGCTGATGTGCAGGCCGTTTTCGTCTGTCAGAAGGGTGATGAACTGCAGCAGATTGTCGAAATTGTCCATCGGCTCCCCGGTCCCCATCATCACCACATTGCTCACCCGCTCCCCGGTATGCCGCGTGATGGCATAGATCTGTTCGAGCATCTCCGACGGCAGCAGATTCCGCTCCAGCCCGTCCAGCGTGGACGCACAGAACCGGCACCCCATCCGGCATCCCACCTGGGAGGAAATGCACACGCTGTTGCCGTGCCGGTAGCGCATCCACACACTTTCCACCGTATTGCCGTCCGGCAGTCTGAACAGATATTTCCGCGTCCCGTCGATCTTCGACTCCTGCACCGTGACCATTTCCAGCACCGTATACCTGTAGCGCTCCGCACATTTCTGCGCCAGCCTGCGGGGAATATTCGTCATCTCCTCATATCCTTCCGCCAGCTTTTCATGCATCCACGCATACAGCTGTCCGGCCCGGAAAGGCTTCTCCCCCAGGCTCTCCATCTCTTCCTGCAGCTGCATAAGCGTAAGCGACTTGATGTCTTTGACACGTCTGCGCAGCTTCGCAAAGAAAAACCCGTCCGTCGGATGCACCCCCGGAAGCAGCTGCACACAGCCCGTCTCGCCGGCCGCCTTTAACGCCGCCGGCAATTCCTCTGCCATGCTCACCGTCTCCATGGAAAACGTCCGGCAGATCCATCGCACCATCTCTTCGTTCTCTGCCGGATTCATCGTGCAGGTGCTGTACATCATCGTGCCGTCCGCTTTCAGATACTGTACCACGTTGCTGACGATCTCCTTCTGCAGCGTGACGATCTCGGACAGGGACTGTTCACTTACCCGGTATTTGATGTCCTGCTTCCGGCCGATCACGCCCAGCCCGGAGCAGGGCACGTCCACGATCAGCACATCCGCACTGCCCCGCAGCGCCTCGTCCATCATCCGCGCATCCTGCAGTCTCACCGACAGATTATCGGCCCGCATCCGCTCTCTGTTCTCTTCTATCCTGTCTGTCTTATACTCCGTCAGATCGCAGGCGATCACCTGCCCTGTGCCTGCCAGCTTCGCCGCCGCATGAAGCGCCTTGCCGCCGGGTGCGGCGCACACGTCAAGCACCGTATCTCCCGCCCGGATCCCGGCCGCCTCCACCACCAGCATGGAACTCACATCCTGCACTGCAAAGGCCCCCTCCCGGTAGCCTTCCAGATTCTGGATGCCCTCCGACTTCTCCACCGTAGCGGCATAGGGCAGATAGGGATGTTTCTTCACCGTCACACCGTCCTGCCGCCACATTTCCATAAGCCGCTCCCGCTCCTGCACGGGCAGTGTCTCCTGCAGCCGGATACAGACCGGTTTTCTTGTCAGAAAAGATTCCAGGATGCGCTCGCAGTGTTCCGCCCCGTACACGCTGCGAAGATGAGCCGCCAGCCATACCGGCACGGAATAGCATACTGACCAGAATGCATCCGGCTCCTTTTGCCGGTCCGGATAGGCGATATCATCCTTTCCTCTTACCACCGCCCGCAGCACACCGTTCACATAACCCTGCAGCGACTGAAATTTCCGTTTCTTCGCCAGCTTCACCGCCTCGTTGCAGACCGCCGCGTCAGGTATATGCTCCATAAAAAGGATCTGGTAGACACTCATCCGCAGCAGTGCCCGGATAAGCGGCTTCATCTTCTGCGTCTTCACCTTCGAGAACAGATCCAGCACATGATCGATCTGGATCCTGCGCTCCACGGTCCCCTCACTGACCCTTTTGATAAAAGCCTTTTCCCGTCCGTCAAGATAGTCGTACTTCTCAAGCACATCCGCCAGCAGGATATTCACATATTCCTGCTCTCTCTCCAGTTCCAGCAGGATGTCCAGAACAATTTCTCTTGTGTCCATTCCCGTACCCCTGCTTCTTTCAGCCATCTCTTCTCCTGTCACTGCCGCCGAACAGCAGCACCAGCCGCAGCAGCTGCAGAATGGCGGAAGCCGCTGCCGCCACATAGGTGAGCGCCGCCGCGTTTAAGACGCTGCGGCAGCCGTTCGTCTCGTCCCGCTCCAGCATGCCGTAATCCCCCAGCATCGCCAGCGCCCTGCCGGAGGCATTGAATTCCACCGGCAGTGTGACCAGCTGAAAGAGGACCGCCAGCGCGAACACCCAGATGCCGATCTGGATAAAAAGCTGGTTCATCCCCAGTAAAACGCCGAGAAAGATCAGTGGTATTCCCGCCCTGGAACCGATATTGGCTGCCGGGACAAGCGCCGTCCTGATCTTCAAAGGTGCATACCCTTTATGATGCTGTACCGCGTGGCCGCACTCGTGCGCCGCCACACCGACAGCCGCCAGCGAAGCGGATCCGTATACGGAATCCGATAACCGCAGAACTTTATGCGCGGGATCGTAATGATCCGTCAATTCGCCGCGCACATGCTCAATGCGCACGTCATGGATCCCCGACAGCTGCAGGATCCTCTGCGCCGCCTCCGCTCCCGTCAGGCCGCTCCTGCTCCTGATCCGCGCATATTTCTTATAAGCGGAAGAAACCCGCATCTGCGCAAAAATACACAGGACTGCCCCGATCAGCACAAGCAGATAGGTCGGATCCATATAATATCCGTAATAGTATCCCATAACAACTCACCATACCTTTCCTGATTTACTGTGTTCCTGCCCTATCCTAATTGTTCCCCGTTCTTTATCTGATATCCCAGCAGAAACTCTTTGACCGGCATCCGCCTCTTACCCTCCGGCTGTACGGACAGAATCTTCAGGATACCGTCTCCGGTCCATACATAGAAGGCGTCTTTGCTCACAGCGGCCACCGTGCCGGGAACAGATGCGCCGTCCCCCTCCATCGTCACTCCCGAAAGGGTAAGCGCCTCTTTGGATGCCACTTCCTCCTCCCAGATCTTCAGGTTCTTTCCCCGGAACCTGGTGCAGGCGCCGGGCCAGGAGATCAGCCCCCTGATCAGGCAGTCCAGCTTCTTCGCGCTCTGCTGCCAGTCGATTTGTCCCATGGATTTCTGCAGCATCTTCGCGTAGCAGCTCTCCTCGTCTTTTTGTCTGACCGGAACAAGCTCACCGCGCTCAATCTTCGGCAGTGCCTCCACGATCAGCTCTGCCCCGGCCCTGGCCAGCTTGTCATGCAGGCTGTCGCCGGTCTCCTTCGGATCGATCATAACCTCCGTCTTCAACAGCATGTCGCCGGTGTCGATCCCTTTATCCATCTGCATAATGGTCACGCCGGTCTTCTCTTCCCCGTTGATGATCGCCCACTGGATCGGCCCTGCACCTCTGTATTTCGGTAAAAGGGAGGCATGGATGTTCACACAGCCGTACCGGGGCATGGTCAGGATCTCCTCCGAAAGGATCTGCCCGAAGGCCGCCACCACAAACACGTCCGCATGATAGCTTCGCAGCACCTCCACAGCCTCTTTTTCCCTGACCTTTACCGGCTGGAATACCGGAATACCGTGCGCCTGCGCACAGGCCTTGACCGGCGTCACCTGTACTCCCCTGCCTCTCCCCTTCGGCTTATCCGGCTGCGTCACCACCGCCGGCACCTGATGCCCGGCTGTCAGGATCGCTTCCAGCGCGTCCACCGAGAAATCCGGTGTTCCCATAAAAACAACTTTCATCTGCTGCACCTCTCCTTCCTGTATCGAACGAACCGTAACACAACCGCTGCCCTACTGCTGTTCCTCCAGATCCTCCGTGTTGACAAGCGGCCCTTCCACTCTCTCCACATAGAGCTGTCCTTCCAGATGATCCAGCTCATGGCAGATGGCCCGGGCAAGCAGCTCCGTTCCTTCCAGTTCAAAAGGGTTCATTTCCTCGTCATAGGCAAGCACTTTGGCATAATTGGGTCTGGTCACGTTCCCCTGTTTGCCCGGCACGCTCAGGCATCCTTCGTATCCCGTCTGCTCTCCGCTGGATTCCAGCAGCTTCGGATTGATCAGCAGGATCGGATCCTCTCCTGTCACATCGATCACCACGATCCTTTTCAGGATGCCCACCTGAGGTGCCGCCAGTCCCACTCCTTCCGCCTCGTACAATGTCTCAAACATATCGTCGATCAGATCCTGCACTCTGGGCGTGATCTCCGTCACTTCCTTACACCGTTTATTCAGAACCGGATCTCCGATCTCCCTGATTTTTCTGATTGCCATCTTATCCTCCATTCTCAAACGCTTCTGCTTCTAATATGTATTCATCGGGTCAAAATCATACTGTACCGTCTGGTTTTTCAGTTCCTCCCCTTTGCAGAGCCGTTCCAAATTATCCTTGATCTCTACCAGCACCTGATAATCCGGGTGCTTCATATAAAAAACATGCCGGTACAAGTCATTGATCCTGCCGATCGACGCCTCCGCCGGCCCGATCACCTGCAGAAGCTGCCACCTCTCCGCATCTGCATCCTGCTCCATCCCTCCGGCGGCGCCCGCCGCTTCCTGTCCCGGAGAATTGCCCGTCCTGCCGGTGCGGGTTTTGCCCTGCCTCAGCACATTGACGGCCCCTGCCAGCCTCGCACTCAGCGCCGCGCCCTGCTCCTGCTCTCTGGATGTAACCAGCACGGCCAGCATATGGGCCGCCGGCGGATACTGCATCAGCTCCCGATAGGCAATCTCCTCCTCATAGAAGCCCGCATAATCCTGTCTGGCCGCATGTACGATGCTGTAATGCTCCGGCTGATAGGTCTGGATCACCACTTCGCCCGGCTTCTGCCCCCGTCCGGCCCGTCCCGCAGCCTGGGTGAGCAGCTGAAAAGTCCTCTCCCCGGCCCGGTAATCGTTCTGGTTCAGCGACAGATCCGCCGCCAGAATACCTACCAGTGTCACATTGGGAAAATCATGTCCCTTCACGATCATCTGCGTCCCCACCAGGATATCCGCCTTTTCATCCGCAAAGGCAGACAGGATCTTCTCATAGCTCTCCTTCGTCCTGGTCGTATCGGCATCCATGCGCAGCACGCGCGCCTGCGGAAACTCCTTATGCAGCGCCTCCTCGATCTGCTGTGTACCGGCCTTAAAGCCAAGCAGATATTTCGAACCGCACACCGGACAGACGGCGCTTTTTGGCTCCTCATGACCGCAATAATGACATAATAACATATTTCCCCTGTGTTCGGAAAGAGAAACATCACAATGCGGGCATTTCATCACATGCCCGCAGGCCCGGCAGGAGATAAAGCCCGCATACCCCCTTCTGTTTAAGAAAAGCATGGTCTGCTCTCCCGCCTGCAGCCTTCCTTCCAGCAGTTCCCGCAGCTTCCTGCTGAACATGGAGCGGTTGCCCTGCTTCAATTCTTCCCGCAGATCCACCGTGTATACGCGGGGCAGCATACTGTTTCCGTGGCGTCCGGTCATCTCATACAGCCTGTACTGCCCCTGCTTCGCCCGATAATAGGCCTCCATGGAAGGCGTGGCCGAACCGAGCACGACGCTGGCCCCGTGCATGGACGCGATCTGCACGGCCGTCTCTCTGGCGTGGTACTTCGGCATGGACTCGCTCTTGTAGCTGTTCTCATGCTCTTCGTCAATGATGATCATACCCAGATTGGGAAAAGGCGTAAACAGCGCCGATCTGGGGCCGATGATCACGTCCAGCTCCCCCGCCTGCGCCCGCATGATCTGGTCGTACTTCTCTCCCATGGAGAGCGAGGAATTGATGACCGACACCCGGTCGCCGAACCTCCTGTAAAACCGCAGCAGCGTCTGGTAAGTGAGGGCGATCTCCGGGATCAGCACGATCGCCTGTCTTCCCATGGCCACCATCTGCTCGATCATGCCCAGATATACCTCCGTCTTGCCGCTGCCCGTCACCCCGTGAAGCAGATATGTTCCCGGCCGCCCGGCCCGGTAATCTGCGAGGATCCCATCAATGACAGTGCGCTGCGCGGCGCTCAGCGCCACCCTTTTCTCCGTCCCGTCCGCGCACCGCACCGGATTGCGGTAGAAGGCTTCCGCCTCAATGCGCAGGACGCCCTGCTTCTCCAGCGCCGTAAGGACGGACGGCGACACATTCAGCTTCTGCCGGATCAGCTCGTAGGGAAGCACCTCATCCGCCATCAGGGCATACAGAACCCGCGCCCTGGCCGTCTGATGCCTGTTCATGCACTGATCGGCCGCCTCCTTAAGCGCATCCCCTTCGATGCATCTGGTGACCTTCTTCTTCTCCATCTGCTTCAGCTTCTGCTTCACCGGCAGCACGGTCTTTAAGGCGGCGATCGTCGTCGATCCGTACTGCCTTTTCATCCAGTAGGCAATCTGGATCTGGCTGCCCTGTACCGTAATGCCCTTACTGTCCACTGCCGTAATGGTTTTGAGCTTCTCCGGCGGGTACGCCGCCTGCCCGGAAAGATCCACCACATATCCCAGCTTATCCTGATTGCCTCTGCCAAAAGGCACATGCACCCGCACCCCCGGATACACTTCCTGTATCAGCTCCGGCGGAATCCGGTACTGAAAGGGGCGGTCAACCTTTTCATGGGAAATCTCTATGATCACATCCGCATACCGCGGCATTACCATTTCTTTCATGCCCGCTGCCGCTCCTCCAGGATCTCCTTGATCAGCACTCTCTCGTCCATAGGATACTTGACCCCGTTGATCTCCTGATAATCCTCGTGTCCTTTGCCGGCCAGCACGATAATATCTCCCGGCTCCCCGTGGTCTATGGCATAGGCGACAGCCTCTTTCCGGTCGCAGATCTCCACATATCTGCCTTCCGTTTTCCCGATTCCCAGCTTGATGTCGTCGATGATGGCCCGGGGCTCTTCCATTCTGGGATTATCCGATGTGATGATGGTCAGATCCGCCAGCCTGCCACTGACCTCTCCCATCTCGTAGCGTCTGGACTTGGCCCGGTTGCCGCCGCAGCCGAACAGACACACAAGACGGTGCGGCTCATAGGCCCGCAGCGTAGTCAGAAGGCTCTCCAACGCCATGGCATTGTGGGCATAATCGATAATCACCGTAAATTCGTCGGACACCTTCACCGGTTCGATCCGTCCCTTCACCTTCGCCTGCAGAAGCGCGTTCTGTACCACTTCCCCTGACACCGCAAAATGCCTGCATATGGCTATGGCCGTCAGGGCATTGTATACGCTGAACCTGCCGGGCACCGGGATCTGCACCGGAAAATGCAGCAGGCCGGTCACGTCAAAGCGCATCCCCAGACTGCCCTTCTCCTTCACAAACGCAAGGTTCTCCGCCCGCAGGTCTGCCGCCGTATCGATCCCGTAGGTCTCCAGCGTACAGGTATGTTCCGCGGTGACAGCCTTCCAGTGTGCATCGTCCTTATTGACGATACCGGTCCGGCACTGCTGGAACAGCAGACTCTTACAGTACAGATAATCCTCGAAATCCCTGTGCTCCCCTTTGCCGATATGATCCGGCTCCAGATTGGTAAAGATGCCGAAGTCAAAGACAAAGCCCTGCGTCCTGTGCAGCATCAGTCCCTGGGAAGATACCTCCATCACCACCGTATCACAGCCCGCGTCGGCCATCTGCCGGAAATATTTCTGCACCAGATAAGATTCCGGCGTAGTGTGGTCTGCCGGAATGTGCGTATCGCCGATGATGATCTCGATGGTGCCGATCAGTCCCACCTTCCTGCCCGCCTGCTCCAGAATGGAACGCACAAGATAAGTACTGGTGGTCTTCCCTTTTGTTCCCGTAATGCCGATGATCTTCATCTGCTTAGCCGGATGGCCGAAGAAAGCAGCCGACAGGAAGGCCATCGCATACCGGGTATCCGGCACCTTGATCACCGTCACATCCGCCTTTGTCGTAAGCTCCATCTCCTTCTCCACAAGCAGTACCCCCGCACCGGCTTCCACCGCCGCCGCCGCGAACCGGTGTCCGTCCGCCACGGCGCCCGGAATGCAGACAAACATACTGCCCGGCACTACCTGCCGGGAGTCGTAGATGATATCCGTCACTTCTCTATCCAGCGTGCCCCGTACACACGCATATTCAATCTCTGTCAATAACTCTCTCAACAACGCCATCTTACAGCAAACTCCTCTCAAACAGTCTTTGTCATCTCTTCCAGAAGAAGCTCTTCTGACACTATACTAAGATAGCATGAAAAATGCCTTTTTTCAATATTTATACCCGTTTCCTTTCCCGCAGGTCCTGTTCCATGCCCGCACGGGGCGTACTTCATTTTTCTTTTAGACTCTCTTTAATCTTTCTTAAGGTATTTTTATATTTTTATAACAAACAGAACACATTTTGGACACATTTTCACTTTATGATAGTATTCAAGATAGTTGATGAACTCACTATCTCCCCCCTCATAAGAAAATGCGAAAAAGTCTGGGACGCCCAGACTTTTTTGTTGTCTGCTTTTCTTCATGCGGGGCTGTAATCCTGCATAATCATCTGCAGGCTCTCCCGCCCCTGGTACACATTGATATCCGGATAGTATATGACGTGAATCCGGATCCCCTCCGCACGTCCTCCCTGATAGAGTTTTTCCAGGGCCGTACGGCCGAAATGTTCCTGCAAAAACAGATGGAACCGCTCCAGATCGCCGAAATACATCAGGTCATAGCGCCGGCCGCTTTCGTCCGCCGCACAGTATTTGCCCACATTGCCGTTTTTACCAAGAATACGGCCGCTTATGAGGCTGATGTTCTTCTGCGCAAAGACCGGCTTGCTGTTGCCGTTGCCAAAAGGTTCCAGAACAGACAGCTGTTTCACAAACGCCGTCGTCACATAGGACATCGGCATGGGCACGTCAATATGGATCTTCTCCACAAAATCTTCCTCCGTCAGGCCGCAGTGTGCATTCAAATAAGTGCGGAAGAGTTCCACGTTTTCCTCCGGCATGGACACACCGGCCGCCAGCTTGTGGCCGCCGTATTTCGTGTAAAGCTCTTTGCATTCACTCATCTTCTCATACATATGATATGCTTCGATGGAGCGGCCGGAACCTTTTACCCCGTCTTCCGAGCGGGTCAGCACGAAGGACGGCTTGTGATACCGCTCCCGGATACGGCCCGCGATAATTCCGGCCAGGCTCTCGTGACAATCAGGCAGGTAGAGTACAAGCACGCTGTCCTTTTTCAAACCGCCTGTCTCGATCATCCGGATGGCTTCCTCGGTCCCCTGCATCGTCATGTCCTTGCGGCTCTCATTCAACTCCTTAAGCTCCCCGGCGATAGTCACGGCCTCCGCCCTGTCCTTCGTACAGAACATGCGCAGGGCCCTCTCCGCCGTATCCAGCCTGCCCGTGGCGTTGAGACAGGGCCCCAGCACGAAGCCGATATGATAGGCCGACAGTTTCTTATCCTGCAGACCGTTTACTGAAAGCAGCGCCTGCAGACCCGGGTTTGCGGAACGAAGGATCTGCTGCAGGCCATAGCGAACGATAATCCGGTTCTCCTCCACCAGCTCCATCACATCCCCCACGGTGGCAAACGCCGCAAAAGAAAGCAGCTCCTGCAGCAGTGCCTGCGTCTGCGCCGTGTCGTCTCCCGCAAACAGTACCTGCAGGAATTTGTAGGCCACCACGGCCCCGCAGATACCGTCAAAGGGATAGCCGCAGTCCTTTCGCTTCGGATCGATCACCGCATCCGCTTCCGGCAGACACTCCTGCCTGCTCCCGTCCTCCAGCACTTCATAAGGCACCTCATGATGATCCGTCACGATCACCGTCATGCCGAGAGACTTCGCACGGGCGATCTGGGCCTCAGCCGCAATCCCGTTGTCGCAGGTTATGATAGTGTCCGTCCCCGCTCCCCACGCCTCCTGGATCAGATGGTCGTTGAGTCCGTAACCGTCATGAATCCTATGGGGGATCGCCGTGTCCACGGACGCCCCGCAGTGAGCCAGTCCCGCCAGCAGTATGTAAGTGGAGCAGATGCCGTCGATATCATAATCCCCTATGATCCGGATCCGTTTCCCGCCGGCGATCTTCTCCCGCACGATCTCTGCCCCTTTCTGTGCATCCGCCAGCAGGAAAGGATCGTGCAGATCCTGCAGCGTGCCGTGAAGAAACCTGTCGATCGCTTCCTCCCCGACGATATCCCTGTTGCGGATGATCCTGGCGATCACCGGATCGATCCGGAACTTTTCCGCTATTGCATTGAAGTCCGCTTTCTTGGCGGACACCATCCATTTGGCCATCTTACGCTCTCCTTTTCTTCTATAAAATATGACGATTACTGCAGCTCATTTCCGCTGCACATGATCCGCTGTCGTAAGAAAGGCGCTCCGCATATCGCGAAGCGCCCTTGCATAGTCTATGAAACACATCCGTTCTCTTATTTGGATGCCGCTTTCGCTTTCTTTCCCGCCTTCGTGCGCAGTACGAACCACATCGCACCGGTCAGGCAGATGGAAGAATAGGTGCCGCAGATGATACCCGCGATCAACGGCAGCGCAAACTCCCTGATGGAAGATACGCCGAATACCTCCAGTGCCGCCACCATGAAGAAAGTGGTCAGTGAAGTAAAGATACTTCTGGAAAGCGTCTGGGAAATACTTCTGTTGACCAGTTCCTGCAGTTCGTCCCTGTTGCGCATCTCCCGCATATTCTCGCGGATCCTGTCGAAGATAACGATGGTCGCATTGATGGAGTAGCCGACGATCGTCAACATGCAGGCGATAAACGTATTGCCGACAGAGATCTTCACGATCGCATAGAAGGCCAGTACCACCAGCACATCATGTACCAGTGCCGCCACGGCGCTGGCGCCGAAACGGATATCCTTAAACCGGAACCAGATATAGAGAAGCATCAGGATCGTCGCCACAACGATCGCCTTGACGGCGTCCGCCTGCATTTCAGAGCTGATCGTGGCGCTGATTGTCTCTGCCGTAATGCTGTCCGGTGCCACATCAAAATTGTTCACCATCACATCCGAAAATGCCTTACGTTCTTCCACATTCAGCGTTCTTGTCTTGATGATCACCTCATTCGAGCCTGCCACCTTCGTGGTCTGTACATTGCCGTCTCCGGTAATGTCCTCGATCATCGGCACGATCTGTGCATCAATCTCCTCTATGCTCATATCCTCGGGCAGTGTCATGGTCGTAGACGTTCCGCCCACAAAATCAAGGCTGTAATTCAACGGCATCCCCATCTGCGACTGGTTGATCCCCATCACGACGAATCCGGCAATGATCACCGCAGCGGACAGGCCAAAAAACACATTCTTCCTGGACAGGAAATTGATCGTCTTCTTCTCTTTGCCCACGCCGTAAGCCTTTTCGCTCTGGACGCCCAGCGCATACAGCACATTGATCAGGAATTTGGTCACAAAAAGCGCGGTAAACATGGACAGGCCGATACCAAGCATCAGCGTGATCGAGAAGCCCTTGATCGTACCGCTGCCCATCAGGTACAGTACGATCGCGGCAATAAAGGTCGTGATATTACCGTCCAGGATCGCCGACAGCGCCTTGCTGAAACCGATCTTGATCGAAGACTGAACCGTCTTGCCGGTCGCCAGTTCCTCTCTGATTCTGGCAAAAATGATCACATTGGCATCCACCGCCATACCGACAGACAGGATGATACCTGCGATACCGGGCAGGGTCAGAGTAGCCTCAAAGGAATAGAGCAGGATCACCATCAGTTCCGCATACAGGCACAGCGCCAGAGACGCCGCCAGACCGGAAATATAATAAACCGCGATCATAAACACCACTACCAGTGCGAAACCAACCGCCGCCGCGATCAGGCTGGTATTGATCGCCTCGGATCCCAACTGGGCGCCGACCACATTGGAACGCAGCTCCTCCAGCTCCAGTTTCAGGCCGCCGATACGGATCGTTGACGCCAGCTGCTCCGCTTCCTCCGGCGTCTTTTGTCCTGAAATGACCGCATTGCCATCCGTGATCACGGCCTGCACATTGGGCACCGTGACGAATTCTTCATCATAGTAGATCGCGATCGTCTCGCCGTTGTTAAAAGCTCTCTCCGTCGCTTTGGCAAAGGCTTCCTTGCCCGTCTCATTCAGAGACAGCGCCACCACGTTTTCGCTGTTCCCCATGGAGTCCTGCTGCGCCCTCGCCTGCGCGCCCGCCACTTCCGTACCGGTCAGCACGATGGAACCGTCTGCCTGCAGTTCCTCTATGGTTTTGAGCAGCGTATACTGTATTACGACTTCACCCTCTGCATCCACAGCGTAGCTGCCCGTGTAGTTCTGATTCCCCTCGCTGTCCGTCTGGGCGATAAAATACAGGCTGCCCGGTTTACCCAGCTCTTCCAGGATCGCATTGGCGTCCGATACACCGGGAATCTCGATATTGATCCGGTCAGAACCCTCCTGATATACCTGCGCCTCCGTGCTGTAATTCTGTACACGCTGCTGCAGCTTGTAGATCGTGTCCTCCATATCCTCGCCATCCGGGTTTTCATCTCCCACCACCTGATAGGTGATGCTGACACCGCCAGCCAGATCCAGTCCCAGCTTAATACTGGAAGCCGAACCGGACTTGTCCGAACCCACTCCGAAAACCGCCGTGTAACCGAGCAGCCCGAGTATCAGGACAAACACGATCAGACTGATCACCGCTCTCTTCTTTTTCATAATGCATTCTCCTTTTCCTCATCGGCAAGCGCCGCTTTTATCATAATTGCGCATTCCACACGCTTCCTCTGCAACTCACAGCCAAGATCATAGGTGCCGTTTATGCTGCCGCTGAAATGGCAGGCATTGGCCGCGCATCCGCCGCTGCAGTAGAATTTCGCAAAACAGCTCCGGCACTTCTCCTTCGCATACACATTGCATGTCTTGAACGTATCCCGGATGTCCGTGCGCACGATGCCCTCGTCCACATTGCCCAGCAGAAATTCCTCCTGCCCCACAAACTGATGACAGGGATAGAGATCCCCCCAGGGTGTCACCGCCAGATACTCTGTGCCCGACCCGCAGCCTGACAGCCGCTTGGCCACGCACGGGCCACCTTCTAAATCTATCATAAAATGGAAGAAATTAAAACCTTTTCCTTCTTTTTTCCTGCGGATATATTCCAGCGCCAGTTTATCATACTCCGCCAGAATGGCCGGTATATCCTCCTCACGCAGCGCATAGTCCTCCGTGTCGTCCGCCACCACCGGCTCCACGGAGATCTGCTCGAATCCCAGGTCCGCCAGATGCTTCACGTCTTCGGTAAAGTCCAGATTGTTTCTGGTAAAAGTGCCCCGCACATAATAATTCATCTGGTGTCTGCTCTCGGCCACCTTCTGATACTTCGGTACCACCTCGTCATAGCTGCCCTGTCCGCCCCGGTGCGGCCGCATCAGGTCATGGATTTTTTTTCGCCCGTCGATGCTGAGAACGATATTCGCCATCTCCGCGTTGGCAAATTCCAGTATCTCATCGTTCAAAAGGACGCCGTTGGTAGTCAGCGTAAACCGGAACTTCTTGTGGTGCGGCGCTTCCAGGCTCCTGCCGTAAGCCACCAGATCCTTCACCACCTGCCAGTTAAGCAGCGGTTCCCCGCCGAAGAAATCCACCTCCAGATTGACCCGGTTCCCCGAATGCGCCACCAGAAAGTCAAGCGCCTTCCTGCCCGTCTCATAACTCATGAGCGCCCTTCTGCCGTGGTACTCTCCTTCCTCCGCAAAACAGTATCTGCAGGCCAGGTTACAGTCGTGGGCGATATGCAGACAAAGCGCCTTCACCACCGTCTCCCGGCTTTTATATGCACCGATATACTGCTCATAAATATCCTCTGTATACAACACGCCCGCTTCTTTTAACTGCAGAAGCTCTGCGATCACTTCTCCCAGTTCTGTGCTGTCCATCGCCTCCCCGGATTCCCCCGCAGTCTGCGCAAGCACATACGCTTCCAGCTCACCGGCCGTCATGCTCTTATCCGCCAGCGCCTTCTCCACCAGCGGAATCACGCGGTATGTCATCTCATCTACCACATGCACGCTGCCGCTGTTCACATCCAGTACGATATGATATCCGTTACTCACATATTGATGTATCACTTCGATTCTCCTGCCCGGAAACTGCGGCCTGCAAACTGCGGCAGTTCCCTGTCCTTCCTCTTCTTCCTGTGGCTGTCCGTTCTGTGTTCTTCCTTTTTATCTTTGTATTCCTGGTATTCCTGTCGCGTGACGGCAATCACTCTTTCACACTGTGCCACTACGCATAATAAGCAGCGACGCCTGATCGCTGCTTATAACTCCGGTCTTCTTACTCCTGCATCCACGCCGCATCCTGCGGCCTTATCCGCTTCGTGCACAAAGTCAGAAACTGCACGCGGCCGTCTTATCTTGCCTTCTCGCAGCTCTGGTTCCCTACTGTACAGGATGTCTTGCATGCTGACTGACAGGATGTCTGGCACTCACCGCAGCCGCCCTTCTTCATGGATTCCTTCAGATCTCTTGTCGTTAAAGTCTTAATATGTTTCATATATCGTTTCCTCCTTATGTGTCATCCTGATACGGATTTCGTAATTGTTCTGATAACTTCATGTAGTATATCACAATATTTATCGGTATAAAAGTATTTTCGTAAAAATTTTTGCAAGGTGAATTTTTTGTTCAGCTGATCATGCCGCCCAGCATACCGCTGCCCGCGCAGAGGAAAAACACCGTCACCATATTGCCGGCCACGTCCTGCGGCCCCCTGTTGACGATCAGCGACACGATCACAAGGATCACATAGTAGGCGACGCCCATAGCCAGACCCCACAGATACTTTTTGCGGCCGGCCCGCCTGCCGGACAGCACACCGGTCAGGAACGTGACTGCTATGTAGATGCCGATGATGCACAAAGACACCACTTTCTCAGACAGCCCGAACCTGTACAGCATAAAGGCAAGCAAAAGCAGCAGGCCGGCCGTCAGGATATACGCTGCCAGCATACACTTTGTCACGAAAAGCACTTTCTGTGTATAAACTTCCTTTTTCCCCATATTCCCTCCATTGTCTGTGCAGATTTACTTGATGAAGAAACCGTATTGCCACCAGCTTCTCAAATCGGATATTTATATATATTCGGTCCCGCGGAAAAACTTGACATTTTATTGGTTTTCATAGTAAACTTACATCATGCTCGACCTGCCGCCTGGCGGGCTGCATAAAGCATCGCACATTAATTACATAGTATAAGGAGTGAACATTTCATTGGATACCACAGGTGTCATACAAATTGTATCGTTATTGATTCTGGTGCTGTTATCAGCATTTTTTTCTTCTGCCGAGACATCTTTTTCGACAGTCAACCGGGTACGCCTCCGTACACTAGCCAGCGAAGACAACAAAGGAGCAATCAGAGTTCTGGGCATACTGGATCAGTATGGCAAAATGCTCAGCGCCGTTTTGATCGGCAATAATATCGTCAACCTGTCCGCATCTTCTGTCGCTACCACATTTGCGATCAGAACCTGGGGCAGTCACGCCGTCGGCTTTATGACCGGCGCACTTACCCTGACCATCCTGATGTTTGGTGAGATCGTCCCCAAGACCTGGGCCATGCAGAACGCCGAGCGGATCACCCTGCTCTACAGCGGCATCATCCGTATGCTGATGAGCGTCCTGACCCCCGTCATCTTCGTGATCGACCGGATCTCCAACTGGATCCTGCGGCTGCTGCACATCAGCTCCGACGGCAACAATTTCAGCATTACGGAGAAAGAACTTAAAACCTATGTGGACGTAAGCCACGAAGGCGGCGTGATTGAGACCGAAGAACGGGAACTGATCTATAACATATTTGATTTCGGCGATACGGTCGCCAAAGATATCATGATCCCCCGCATCCAGATGACCACCGTGCCCATAGACGCCACCTACCAGGAACTGCTTTCCACTTTCCAGGCATCCATGTTTACCAGGATCCCGGTCTATGACGGTGACCCAGATCATATCGTGGGCGTGGTCAATATCAAGGATTTTATTCTTGTAAAAGATACAGAGAAATTCCAGATCAAGAAAATACTGCGGGAAGCCTATTATACATATGAATATAAGAGCGTATCGAACCTGTTGGTGGAAATCCGCGAGAAATCGCTGAGCATCGCTTTTGTGCTGAGTGAGTACGGCACTACGGTAGGTATGATCACCATGGAAGACATGATCGAAGAGCTGGTGGGTGAGATCCGCGACGAGTATGATGCGGATGAAGAAGAGCTGATCAAACAGCTGGCCGACGACCAGTATCTGGTAGAGGGCAGCATGAAGATCCACGACATCAACGATGCCCTCGACATCGAACTGGATTCCGAAGATTATGATTCCGTCGGCGGCCTGATCATCGAGAAGCTGGAGCGGCTGCCGCAGGATAAGGAAACCATCACGCTGGAGAACGGTATTACCCTGCAGGCCGACGGCATTGAAGACAACCGCATCCTGAAAGTATTGATCACTCTGCCTGCGGAAGACGAAGCAGATACGGAAGAAGCGCCTGCGGAGTCCTGATCATATTCTCCCGGACAGCGCCCGCCGCAAGAAGTTCTTCTTCTGTCCGGAAGCCCCACAGCACGCTGATGCAGGGCATGGGCACGTTGGCTGCGGTCTGCAGATCCACCTCGGAATCTCCCACATAAACTGCGTGAGACACATCTGACATCAATTCGGCCAGCGCCTGATGAACCATATCGGGCGCCGGCTTTTTCATTGCTCCGGGATGCTCACCCACGGCCGCCTCCACATACGCACTGAAATATTTGTGAAAAAGCTGTTTGACTGCCCCGTCCGGCTTATTGGAGACGATCGCCATACGATAGCCCTCCTGTTTTAACTGCGCCAGCATCTCCAGCACACCGTCGTAAGGGCCGGTCTTATCTTCACAATGCAGCTGATAATGCTGCCGGAACGTCTCCAGAATCTTATCGTATGCAGCATTCTTTGTCCCCTCCGGTATAGCGCGCTCGATCAGCTTCGCCGCACCGTTGCCCACGTAAGTTCTGATCTCCCCGATGCTGTGCTCCGGCAGATGAAACTGCCGCATCGCATGATTGACACTGTCCGTCAGGTCCTCCAGCGTATTCAATAAAGTCCCGTCCAGATCAAAAACGATCGTCTTTGTCATTGCACTTCCCTCTCCCGCTTCTTCTATTTCTATTCCGGTTATGTCGTTTACTATACTTATCATTCACAGCTTCCGGCTGCTCACCGTAACGGCTGTCTATTCCGCCTGTGCCGCTGCTTTTGCCAGATTCATGACCGCCTCGATCTCCGCCCCGTTATCCGGCGCCGCCTCGATCAGCTCATGCTTTCCGTCCGGCAGGATCCTGCCGATATACTTCCCTTCTTCGGTATTTTCAAAAGTATAATAAAGCATTTCCTGCCTGTCCCGCAGCCACACGGCATACACACGATAACACATACCCTTCTTCTTCACCGTCTCCGCCGGCATGTCCACCCTGTTCATCTGCATATTGTCCGTCAGATTCAGCGTCATCACCGAGAAGTCATCCGGTCCTGCCGCCACGGCATCCTTCTTCCCTTCCGGATACACTTCTTTGTAGAACTGTATGATAAGCTCTCCCTCTTCCTTCTGCAGGCTCTTTAATCCTTCTTCCTTCTGCGCAAACAGATATTTCGGCAAAAGATACATCGCCACGCGGTTGTGCACCAGCTCCTGGAACTGTTTTTCTGTCATCTTCACCGTCTTCGTCTGCTGCACTGCGTTCCTGCGCTTCTCTGCAATCTCCAGAATTTCCTTCGGCATCACCACATTGTGCGTGAAAGGATTGATCACCATCGCCTCAACTTTATCCCGGTTTCCCATCACCATTGCCACACAGGAAAAAAAGGGCATGGCAAGCACTGCCGGGCTCTTCTTATCCTTGGGAATCTGCGGCAGTGACGTGTAGATCGGAAATACCTGTCCGCCGTCATCCCTGCGCAGCAGACAGGGCATGATCTTCGCATCTTTTGGCACCTGAACCTGCCTGCCCTCCTGCATCATTTTCTGCGCTTCCCTGTCCAGTCCCTGCGGCGCCAGTGTCGGCACCAGTACCATCGACTTTTCCAGAAGTTCCATGATATTGGCGTACTTATCTTTCTGCCTGTCCTTCACAAATTCCTCTATCGCCGCTTCCAGTTTCGTATTATCCAGTCTGTTCTCCGCCATCTCGACTCTCCATTCTTATTACTGTGCTGTTGTTTCTTTCATTCCTGCTGTCCTGCACCGTGTTCCTCACCCAGTATAGCAAATTATATCCGTTCTGCCAATCCGAAATCCATGCCTGTCATGCCCACTATGCTTACCGCAGGTTACGGTTCACGGTGCCCTGCCCCCGCTGCATGTGCATTGAGTATGTAGTACATGCCGATAACTTTGCGGTTTCACGCATCAGGATTCCCCTGTTTCTTTGCGTTCGGGCAGCTGCGCCGACACGATGGCCAGCACCATCATCAGGCATCCGAACAGTTCCCTGCGGCTCATGGACTGTCCGAGGATCAAAAAGCCTGCCACCACCGCCACTACCGACTCCAGACTCAGGATCAGGGAGGCCACCGTCGGATTCATCCCCTTCTGTCCAATGATCTGCAGTGTATAAGCCACCCCGCAGGACAGGATACCGCCATAGCAGACAGGCATCCACGCCGCCCGTATATTCTGCAGGTTAGGCGTCTCAAAGACAAAGCTGCACAGCAGCGACAGGATACCGCAGACCCAGAACTGGATACAGGACATTTTGACACCGTCCACCTTCTGTGAAAAGTGATCGATCACCAGAATATGCAGTGAAAAAATAAAAGCGCAGACCAGCACCAGCGCGTCTCCCTTCTCCAGCCGAAAGCTGTCCTTCATACACAGCAGATACAATCCGGCAATGCCGAAAAGTACACCGATCCATACCTGCAGGCCCACTTTCCTGTGCACCAAAAGACCCAGCAGCGGCACGATCACTATGTACATAGCCGTGATAAACCCGGCCTTTCCTACCGTCGTATACTGAATACCAAACTGCTGGAAATTACTGGCCACAAACAGAACGATCCCGCAGCACAAACCGCCTGTCAACAGCTGTTTTCTGCCTGCCGCCCCGTCTTCCTGTCCCTGCCCATTTTGGTTCCGATCCTGTATACTGCCTGTTTCCGCCCCGGACTGCCCCTGTATCCTGCCAAGAAGCGCAATACATGGCAGCAGCACCAGGCCGCCCAGCACGGATCTTACCCCATTATAGGTAAAAGGCCCCAGATATTCCATCCCCGCACTCTGCGCCACGAACGCCACACCCCAGATGAGCGCCGTGAGAAACAGTATGCATGATTGTCTTAACGTATATCCTGTCATTTTGATAAACACACCTTTCTATATCCGATGTCATCCATGGGATTCGTATATTCTATAGATTCCGCATACATCTGTCATCGTCTGTTCCCGTGCCGTTTACAGCCGCAAAAAAGTTACCTTATCTTTTCGAAAGGTAACTCCTGTGCTCCGGCACATCTTTTTTCTTCTGTCCCGGTTATTTATTGAAAGACATATTTTTAAGCTGCCTGATCATATCCATATCATCGGCCGTAATCTTCAGATTCGAGTCAAAACTCTCTCCCTCGGCAGTCGTCACCTTGATCTCTATGATGCTGCCTTCCCTGATCCCGTTCTGTACCACTGCCGACAGAAACTTCGGAAATTTTGGATGATTCTTCTGAAAACGGCTCCAAAGATTCATTATCTGGAAAAGGGCCGCCGGATTCTGTATATTCATAGAAAACGCTCCTCTCACATAATCAGCCTCTGCCTATCTCCTGAGTTCCTCACGATAAAACTCCTTGAACTCCTCATACCCCTGGGCAGTAAGCTGTTCCTTCTGGAACTTCTTATTTTTGTTCATACGCGCCACCAGAATCTGATTGCCGCTCTCCCGCTCCTGCTGCGCCTGTGCCATCACCCTGCACAATCTGTCAGAAGACAGCCCCTTCTCCAGCAGGTAAGCAATCTTCCTGCCTTTACCCGGCACTTTAAATCCGCTCTCCAAAAGCAGCAGGATGATTCTTTCAAAACCGATGGAAAATCCACAGGCCGGCACATCATGTCCGGTAAACTTGCCGACCATCCCGTCATATCTGCCGCCGCCCCCGCAGCTGCCGCCGAATTCCGGCATGTCGATCTCGAAAATCGTACCCGTATAATAGGACATCCCCCGCACCAGAGCAGGATCAAACACCAACTTAAAGAAATCCCCTTTCGTCGCCTCCACACTGTCGATGATCTCCCGGAAACTCTCCATAACACCCGCAGGCAGCACCTGTTCCAGCTTCCCGGCAATATAAGAGAGTGCATCGTCGGTCTCTTCCAGTCCCCGATAAAGCTCCATATAACGCTTCACGCTTTCCTCCGGAAAACCGGCCTCCATCAGCTCGGACTGCACCCCTTCCGTACCAATCTTGTCCATCTTATCCAGAATGATAAAGATCTGATCATAGTCTTCCTCTGCAAACCCGCTGTATGACGCCATCGCTTTCAGGATCTGCCGGTCATTGATGCGGATGTTAAAATTCCGAAATCCCAGTCTTCCCAGAGTCGTGGTCGTGGCAAGAATCAGCTCGATCTCCGCCAGATTACCCGCTTCCCCCAGAATGTCGATATCGCACTGCATAAACTGACGATAGCGGCCGCGCTGAGGCCTGTCCGCACGCCAGACATTACCGATCTGCAATGCCTTAAAAGGCGCCGGCAGCTCATTGGCGTGGTTAGCATAATACCTCACAAGAGGAACCGTAAGATCGTAGCGCAGACCGCCGTCCACCAGATCGTCCTCACCGTGTGCTTCCTGAAGACGCAGCTTCTCACCCCTCTTCAATATCTTGAAGATCAGCTTCTCATTCTCGCCTCCCGCCTTGCAGTTCAGGTTCGCAAGATTCTCCACGCAGGGCGTCTCGATCGAAGTAAAGCCAAAATTTCTATAGGTTTCCTTGATCACGCCGATCACATAGTCCCGGATCTCCATTTCCTCCGGCAGTATATCCTTCATTCCGGTTATCGGTTTCTTACTGAGTGCCATAGTTTCCTTCCATTCCGAAGCGTTTGCCGCCGTCACTGCTCCTGTCTGCCGCGCCACAAACAGCAACGTCATACAGATATACAATGCACAAACCGCTTCCCTGTATTCTTTCTGATAATGCAGACCACCATTCCATCTTCCTTCGTATCCGCCCTTAACTGCCTTCTTTTTTCTTCCGGCAGTTTCGCCGCCTTATCCGGCAGATAAACCGGCAGATACCGTTACCTGTATGATTCTACACTGTTTGTCTACGATTTTCAAGGAAAAGATTTCATGCCGCTCCGCCGGCAAACATAAATTCAAACCGGCTCCCTTCGAAGTTCCAGCGCATGACGAAATTTTTCAGAAAAGCGATTGCGGCTTTGCTGGTATCCCCCTGCTGCCAGCTGTCAGAGTTGTCATAATACTTCGGGTCAAAAAACAGGCTGCTTCCCGCCGGCACATTCCCGGCAGACATCATAAGATACATTCTGGACGAGTAGTTTTTCCTCTTACTCAGAATCTGATCCCGGATTCCTTCCAGATCGCCCTTCCCACTCCAGTAATACCCGGTACTGCAATATACGAATCCTTTCGGCGGTGCCATATTCCAATCTATAAAACTGCCCGTAAATATCCCGTCCGCGTTGATCTGCCACTTCGCAGCCTCCCACACGCCATTGTAGGTGATGCCGCCGTCCAGTGTAAATCTGGTGTTCTCCTCCACATACTTGAAATCCACATGCTCTGCTCCATACTCGTCAGCCAGCTCATTCGCCGTCTCCCGAAACAGCTCCTGCATCTCCTCACACACATAATACCAGTCAGCGTTATAGTAACAGCTTCCGCTGGGATTCATCCCGTTATTCTCCATCAGCTCCCTGCCCTCCAGATAATTCTGGTTCCTGGCAAGTCTTGTATTCGCCCGGCTGAAAAGCTCATACAGGCCGGCCAGCCGGCTTGTGGCAAACTGTTTGAGATAGCTGTAGCTTCCTCCTGCCTTCGCTTCCTCAGCCCCGCATTCCTTCCTCTCTGTTCCTGTCGTATAGCCACAATCATCTGCTATGTCGTTTACTATATATGGAGTATCGACACATACACCGATTTCATAAAGCATCTGTATCCGGTATAACCCGGAAGACAAACAACAAAAGAACACCTGCACAGCGGCTCAGCCAAGCATCATGCTCACGATCCACCTCTGCGCTTTCTCATTACAGTAGACATCCTCATACTCCGTTCCCTTCTTACTCATCCGCATCCCCATAAACAGGCCCGCATCCAGCCCCTTGCCGGAAATCTCTTTTTTCCACACACCGTCCCGGAAAACTTCTGTCACACATCCTTCGGCCTGTAATCTGCGGAAGATCTCCGCCCCGGAAGTTTTCTTGACAAGCTCTGTGTCCCGCAGCGCATTAAGCCTCTCTGCGATCTCCGTGCAAAGATACTGTCCGGTATAGGGAAACTGTGCAGCCTGCTCCGCCGTCAGTGTAAATTCGGCTTTTTTGCCTCCGGAAGAACGCCTCCCGCCGGCTTTTGAGGCACTCCGGGACATGGCATCCGCTTCCGCAGGCTCCCCAAAGTAAAACTTCTCCCGAATCCCGCCCGTATACTCTGCTATTGCAGCCAGAAAACGTTCTCCGTACCGCTCGTACTTATTCTCACCCACACCGCTGACCTGCAGCATTTCTTCTCTCGAGAAGGGGGCCTTTACACACATGTCCACCAGGGTTTTATCAGAAAAAATGATATATGGCGGCAGATTTTCTTCACTGGCGATCCTGGTCCTGAGTTCCCGAAGCCGTTCAAAGAGTTCCAGCCCTCTGGAATTCAGAATATCGGACCTGCGCAGTCTGGTGGAGGCATTTCTCCTGCCTGTACCGGACGCCGCTTCCTTCTCTGCGGTCTGCTTTGCCTTCTTCAAGATCACCTGCCTTACACCGCCTGTCACCGCCTCTGTCAGGTCGGTCAATCGCAGCAGTGCATATCTGTCCTGCGTCACCGTCAGGATGTTCTCCTCCAAAAGCCGGTTGATGATCTGCTTGATCTCACTCTCCGGCAGCTCACGCAGGCTTCCATGGCATGAAAGGGCCGTAACCCCATATTCCCGCAGCTTGGCCCGTTCCTCTCCGGCAAGCATACCGGCGATCACATTGATCCCGTACCGCTGTTTTGCTTCCCGGATCCCCGCAATGATCTTCTTCGCAGCTTCCGTCACATCCGTCTCTTCATATTCCCGCAGACAGTTCAGACAGTTTCCGCAGCATCCGCCTCCGCTTTCTCCAAAGTAACGCAGAATATATTCCCGCAGACATTCCGTAGTCGTACAGTAATGTGTCATAACCTGCAGCCGCGCTTCATCCCGTTCTCTCACTGCCGCGTTATCTTCCTGCGTATACTCACTGTTCTGCTCCTTATTCTCCATCAAAAACCGGTTGATCATCACATCCTGCGGCGAATAGAGCAGGATACACTCTGCCCGCTCACCGTCCCGTCCGGCCCTTCCGGCCTCCTGATAATAATTCTCCAGGCTCTGCGGCATATTATAGTGGATCACATAACGCACATTCGACTTATCGATCCCCATGCCAAAAGCGTTGGTCGCCACCATAACCGGACGTTGATCATAGATAAAATCATCCTGGCTGCATTTGCGCTCCACACCTGAAAGCCCGGCATGGTACTTCGTCACCGCCACACCTTCGCCGCACAGTTTCTCATAGAGGGCATCTACATTTTTCCTGGTCGCACAGTAGATGATACCGCTCTCCGCCTCATGTTCCCTCACATAATCCACGACATAGCTGTCCTTATGCCTGACCGTCTCCACTGCAAAGTAGAGATTCCTGCGGTCAAATCCTGTCACCAGTACCTTCGGTGCCTGAAGGCCGAGCACACATGCAATGTCCTCCTTGACGTTTTCCGTCGCCGTTGCCGTAAAGGCACTGATGACCGGGCGCTTCCCAAGTCTCTGTATAAACTGTACGATCTTTAAATAACTAGGCCGGAAATCCTGCCCCCACTGGGAAATGCAGTGAGCTTCGTCCACTGTGAGCATCGAAATTTCTGCCTGCTGCGCAAACTGCATAAACTCGTAAGTCTCCAGCCGTTCGGGCGCAACATAGATGATCTTATACCTTCCGGCACCCGCCAGACACAGCGCTTTGGAAATCTGAGATTCGCTGAGAGAACTGTTGATATAGGCGGCATGAATGCCGGCCTGATTCAATGCCTGTACCTGATCCTTCATCAGAGAGATCAACGGCGAGATCACCAGTGTAATACCCGGCATAAGAAGGGCCGGCACCTGATAACAGATAGATTTACCCGCACCCGTCGGCATGATCCCCAGCACATCCTGTCCCTGCAGGATGCTGTCAATCAATACCTCCTGCCCTTCCCGGAATTGCTCATAGCCAAAATATTTTTTCAGTATTTTATACTTGTCCATTAAATCGGCGCCTTTCTGCATATCATATTTCAGGCCATCTTCCTTTCCAGCCTTTCAACTCTGTCCGTTAAATCATCACAAATCTTAACCAGTTCCGTTGTCGTACTGTTATCAAGCCTTGTGATCCGATAGAACTGTCCCACTTCATCAAGCTTCCGCTCTACCTTATCAATCCGCTTCTCCAGATAAGTCTGTGTACGTCCGATCTCGCCCACTATAAATTCCTGATTTTGTTTCAGATCCTTCACTTCCTCCACTGTCGTGCCCTGTGTCTTCTTTAGCGACCGGATATCATTCTGCATCGTACTCTGCTTCATTGACATCGTATTCTGTGTTTTCTTCAACATGCGGATGTCTCTCTGTATTGTACGCTGCGTCTTCAACACCGCACTCTGTGTTTCTTTCAGACTGCGAATGTCTTCCTGCATGGTAGACTGCGTTTCTTTCAGACTGCGAATGTCTTCCTGCATGGTAGACTGCGTTTCTTTCAGACTACGAATATCTTCCTGCATGGTGCTCTGTGTTTCCTGCATCGCATCCTGCTTTTCTTTCAACATGCGGATGTCTTCTTGCATAACACCCTGTATCTCTTTTAACATGCGGATGTCTTTCTGCATCGCATCCTGCGTCTCTTTCAGACTGCCCAACATCGACTCCATTTTTCTTTCCGATTTTTCCATACGATCGTCAACAACGGACTGCACCATATTCTTTAACATATCCAAATCCTTCTGTTCCAGCATTCTGTCACCTCCTGATTCATCAATATACCCCCTGGCTGCCAGCAAGATCCTACACTCAATATTCATCCCCAAATATCTGCCACACCAACCCCATATCCGGGTTTTATGTCTGTAGACTCATTATACCAATTCATTTATTTTTTTCAACCGTTTTTCCATATTTTTATGCAAAAAAATATACGAAATATTAACGATATTTCGTATATTTTGTAATTTCATATTACTTCCGCTATGCTCTTTCCTCTATCTTACCAGACAGGCAGCCATCATGCAATACACAGCCAGCAAAAATTTCGCAGGATAACAGTAGATCGGCCCGCGGTGAGAGCAGATTTCTTTGGTCAAATTTGCATATTCACACAGACTTTACAGTAAATGCAAAGTCCTGAACCGAACCGTAACGCAAAATAAACTCTGTCAAAATACCTTCAAATACTGCTCATATTCCTCGTAAGTAACCGTTACCCAGCCTTCATCGTAGTTAAACCCGATCTCCATCCCTTTCGGTGTATAGAAAACAATGATATCCGGCGAATTGAAGAGCGCTGTGATCTCCTGATCGGTCATGCTGGTCAAGTATACAATTTCATCATTCTGGATATCGCTCTTCTTCCTGAATTCTACTGAAAACGCATCATCAATGCTGAGAATGTTTTCATTGTCCAGAATAACACCGTTCTCCATATCTATATTGATACAGTACAAATATGCAGAATTATAATAATCCGTATAGATATATTCGGAAAATACGATGCTCAGCTTTTCTTCATCCATATAGGTGACAAACCCCGATGAAACTGCCGAGAAATAGCTGCCCTCATCTTCCATATAATCCACATATTCTTCTTCAAAATAGTCTTTGAAGAGATCCACTTCCTCCTGGATCACATCGTTCATATGTGCAAGATTCGGCACATTTTCGCCTGTGATCACAGGATAGGTCACCATAATATCCACATCTTCATACTCTGTATCATACTCATAATATTCAAAATCCACAGAGTATGTCAGATCTGTTTTGATATCGTCCTGCAGTACGTAGTATTGATCGTCATAATCATATCCATAATCATCATAACCATAATCATCATAACCGTAATCATCATAGCCATAATCATCATAATCATAGTCATAAAAGTCGTCGTCAAAATAATCATATCCGTCGTAATCATACGGATCCATCTCATCTTCTTCTCTGCGCTTTTCTCTGTTTTTCTCCCTGTCGTCATGGAACTCATGCTCTTCATAACTGTCGCGGTAAGTTCTGGCCCTCTCCTCAGAAAACAGGGTAACAGCTTTATAAGTCAGCGCAAAAACAGCGATCAAAAATAGTATGATGATGCCGGCAACAATACCGATGATCAACCTGGTATTATTCTTCCTGGCCGGCACTGCATAAGGGCTGTATAAATTCTGCGGCTGCGGACCAACGCCTTTATTCTGCTGATTTCCATAAAAACCATTACGATACGGACTATTGCCATATGGATCAACGCCCTGCCCCGCCCTGTTTTCATAAGGGCTGTTATGATTGCTTTTAGAACTGTTCTGATACGGGCTGCCGTTCTGCATCCCGCTATTTCCATATGGGCCATAACAGGACCCTGTTGTGTACGGACTGTTATTGCGATCCTGCTGTCCATACGGATCATGATCACATGAAACGCCGTCCGGCGCACCCTGTCCGGAGAAGACACCGTCCGTCTCCGTCACATTATCTTCTTCCGGGGTTCCGTAGATCGCGGTATTCGACTCGGACGTATATACATCGGAAACCGCATCGTTCTCTTCCCTGTTATTGTTATGATCGTCTAACTCTTCCGGTCGCCCCATTTGTTTTCTCCCCTCTGCTTTTCCATCACTACTGTTATTCTATTTATCTTTGCCGCCAAAAGTCACTTCACTGTAATATTGCAAAATACACTCCCGCATCAAGGACAGAGCGGAGGAAACCGTATTTTCCCTGATCTTCGCCCGGTCACCGCCAAAAAGGCATTTCCTGACGGTATAGCGCCCACAGACCTTACATCCGATATATACCAGTCCCACCGGCTTTTCCTGTGTGCCGCCGTCCGGTCCGGCAATGCCTGTCACACTGACGGTCACATCCGCCTTGGACACCATGGCCGCCCCCTTCGCCATCTCTCTGGCAACTTCCTCGCTGACTGCGCCGTGCTTGGCAAGCGTATTCTTTTTGATGCCCAGCAGCCTGCGCTTCGCTTTATTGGAATAGGTAATATAACCGGATTTAAAGACCTCCGATACTCCCGGCACGTTGATCAGTCTTGCCGCCAATAGTCCGCCTGTACAGGACTCCACCGTACTGATGGTCAGCCCGTTGGCCAGCAGAAGATCCACCACCGCCTTCTCCAGTGTCACATCATCCTCCGTTGTGTAGACATGATTGCCGAACCGCCCTTTTAACTCCTTGACCATGGGCTTCACCAGCTTTCTGGCCGCCTTCTCGTCCTCTGCGCGGGCCGTCACCCGCAGATGAACCTCCCCGGTCTTGGCATAAGTTGCCAGCGTCGGATTGGACTGCTCTTTGATCAGATCCGCTACCATAGTCTCTGCCTTACTCTCTCCTACTCCGCAGATCTTCACCGTCTGCGAATAGATCACACAGGACTGCAGGCCGCTCAGATAAGGCATGATCGACGTCTCAAACATGGGGATCATCTCATTGGGCGGTCCCGGCATCAGTATCACATGTTTACCGTCCTGAGCCATAATAATACCCGGCGCAGTACCGTTCGGATTTGCCACCACACTGCAGCCCTCCGGCACCATGGCCTGCTTCCAGTTATTATCCGTAATCTCCAGTCCCCTTTTTTCAAAAAAAGACTGTATGGCCGCCTTGCTCTCCTCATGAAGATACAGCGGCCTGCCCATGACCCTGGCCGCCACTTCCTTCGTCAGATCGTCCTGCGTCGGCCCAAGCCCTCCTGACAACAGCAGGATATCGGCCCTGCCAAGCGCCGTCTTTATCGTCTCATACAATCTGTCCTCATTGTCTCCCACCACATCCTGATAGAAGCAGGAGAGTCCCAGTCCGGCACACTTTTCAGACAGATAAGCCGCATTGGTATTCACGATATTGCCCAACAAAATTTCTGTCCCTACTGAAATCAGTTCTACGATCATATCTCCATCCCTCCGCGGCGTTTGCGCACTTTACCGCCGCCGTACAACTCGTAAGCCCCGGTGCCTGTGCCTCTGCCGGTTCTTTGCCTTCTCAACAATCCGTCCTGTGCCGGATCACTTCGTATCCTTCATGACCTCTTTATTTTTTACCAGATAGTCCACCAATGACACTACTGTCAGAATTACCGCAACCCATGTCACGATCGCGGTCAAAAGCTGCAGGGCCGCAAGATCCGCGATCATCAGACAGATCATGATGATCTGAAAGGTCGTCTTAAACTTCCCCCAGTAGCTTGCCGCGATCACGACGCCGTTGTCCGATGCCACCAGCCTGAAACCGCTGATAATGAATTCTCTGGCGATGATCACAATGACCATCCAGGCCGGAATCCTGTCAACCGCCACCAGACAGACAAGCGCGGAACAGACAAGCAGCTTATCCGCCAGCGGATCCATAAACTTGCCGAAATTCGTTACCAGATTGTATTTGCGGGCAATCTTGCCGTCCAACATGTCAGTCAGACTGGCGATGATAAAAACAGCAAGTGCTATCCATTTATCAACAGGTGTTATGTCAACCAAAAGAAACACTACAAAAAAAGGGATCAAAATCACACGAAACATTGTCAGTTTATTCGGTAAATTCATCTTCCAACACTCCCATCAGATCATATTCATAGACATCACTAACTCTCACTTTAACAAAATCACCCGTTATCAGCTCCCGCTGCGTATTCACGAACAGCAGACCATCCACGCCTGGCGCATCTCTATAAGTACGAGCCACATAGGCATTCTCGTCGGCGACCTTGCCTTCGACCACAGCCGTAACCACCCTGCCGACCATATCTTCCGCCGCTGCAAATGCGATCTCCTGCTGCAGTTCCATCAGTTCCGCGAAGCGCTTCTGTTTGACTTCCTCTTCTATCTGGTCTTCCATAAGCGCCGCCGGCGTATCTTCCTCCTGAGAATAGGTAAAGACCCCCAGACGGTCAAACTCCATGCGGTCAATAAAGTCAAGCAGCTGTTCATGATCTTCCTTCGTCTCACCCGGAAAACCGGTGATCAGCGTGGTCCGAAGACAGATATCCGGAATCTCCTGCCGCAGCCTGTCGATGATCCGCTCCAGCTGCGCCCTGTCTGTCCTGCGTCCCATTCTCTTAAGGATTCTGTCGGAAGCGTGCTGGATCGGCAGATCCAGATAATGGCAGATCTTCTTCTCCTGCCGGATCGTCTCGATCAGTGCATCGTCGATTTCCTCCGGATAGCAGTATAAGATCCGTATCCAATACAGGCCGCTGATCCCGCAAAGTCTGTGCAAAAGCTCCGGCAGCGCCTTATGTCCGTAAAGGTCCATCCCGTACAGCGTCGTCTCCTGAGCCACCAGGATCAGTTCCCTGACACCCCGCTCTGCCAGACGGGCAGCCTCCTCTACCAGACTCTCCATCGGCACACTGCGATAACTGCCGCGCACTTTGGGAATGATACAGTAGGTGCAGTGCTTATCACACCCTTCCGCAATCTTCAGATAAGCATAATGGCCGCCTGTCGTCACCACACGATCCACACCTGTCAGCGGTTTCTCCTCCAGGCTCCTGTAACGGTTATGCCTGACCCCCTTACAGACTTCCTCCAGAGTCAGTACGATCTCGTCGATCGCCATGGTACCGATAATGGCATCCACCTCCGGGATTTCCTTCTGGATTTCTTCCCGGTAACGCTGGGCGAGACACCCCGCCACAATCAGCCCCTCAATGGACCCGCTCTCCCGCAGTTTTGCCATCTCCAGAATGGTATTGATGCTTTCTTCCTTGGCATCGTTGATAAAGCAGCAGGTATTGACCACCACCACATCCGCTTCCCGCTCGTCATCGGTAAACTCGTATCCGCTCTTCAAAAGCATCCCCAGCATCATCTCGGAATCCACCAGATTCTTGTCACAGCCGAGAGATACAAACAATATTTTCTTATTCATGCTTCCTACAGTCTTTCTGACAACGCAGCCTTCGTTACGCTTCCGCTTCTGTCTCTTCTTCCTTCTCTTCCTCGCTCAGGATCTTGATCTTGCTCTGGTTCAGCTCTTCCACAGCCACAGACAGCGCTTTCTTGCCTCTGCCGTCCACCAGCTGCTCATCCCCGGCAATGATCTGCCTCGCTCTTTTGGAAGTGGCCATCACGATAGAATATCTGCTGTTTACTACCGGATCCTCCCCCTCCTCTACGCCGCTGTTTACTACATTGATCAAATCTGCATAAGATGGATGTAACATTATTTTTCTCCTTCCAGTTCCCTTCTGATATTATCAATAAATTCCCTATTTCTATGTGGTGCATTGTGCGCCGCAATAATGATACGGTGCACCTCATCGACGCACTTCTCCAGATTGTCGTTCACCACGATATACTCGTATTTCTCGATACCGAGCGCCTCCTGCGCCGCACGCTGCATACGCTTCTCGATCACTTCCGCCGATTCCGTACCCCGGCTCTCCAGCCTGTATCTGAGTTCCTCCGCCCCCGGCGTCATGACAAAAAGCGTCAGAGCGTCAGGATACTGCTCCTTCACCTTATAGGCCCCCTGAATCTCAATCTCCAGGATGACGTCCCTGCCGTCCGCCAGCTGCTTCTCCACGTATTCCCGCGGTGTCCCGTAATAATTGTCACAATAACAAGCGTATTCTATCAGCCCGCTCTCCGCAATCTTACGCTCGAACTCCTCTTTTTTCAGGAAAAAATATTCCCTGCCGTCCACTTCTCCGGGCCTGGGTTCTCTGGTCGTTGCAGAAATAGACAACGCATACCCGTCATATTTCTCCACCAGCCTCTTGACCAGGGTGCCTTTCCCCGCTCCCGAAAACCCGGAAATAATAATCAAAATACCTTTACGCTTCATCTGTCTCTCCGCCTTCCATCTGTGCTCTGCCGGAGATGGTCTCCGGAAGTAAAGCCGACAGCACGATCTGGTTATTCTCCATCACCAGCACTGCCTTCGTTTTACGCCCCTGTGTAGCGTCGATCGCCGTTCCTGCCTCCCTGGCCTTCTGCACCAGACGCTTGATCGGCGCAGAATCCGGGCTGACGATCGCGATGATCTTGCCCGTATTGACCACGTTGCCGAACCCTACATGAATCAGCCTTCCCATGCCTGAACGCCTCTCTTTCACCGTCACGTCTACTCAATATTCTGAATCTGCTCGCGCACCTTCTCGATCTCCGTCTTCAATTCAATGGCCCGGTTCGATATCTCCAGATCGCTGGTCTTGGACAAAATGGTATTCGCCTCACGGTTCATCTCCTGCGCGATAAAATCCAGCTTGCGCCCGATGCTGCCGCCCTGCTGCAGATTCTCCTTCGTCGTCTCGATATGACTCCGCAGCCGCACCAGCTCCTCATCCACGCATACCTTATCCGCAAAGATCGTCACTTCCATAAGCAGACGGTTCTCGTCCACCTTCGCGTCCTCCAGCAGTTCCTTCACCTTATCCCGCAGCTTCTGTTTATACTCCGCAATGATCTGAGGCGAACGCTCCGTAATGTAATCCACATGCGCCAGCATACCGTCCAGCTTGCCGATCAGGTCGTTCTTCAGATTCTCGCCTTCCCGGATCCTGGTCTCCACGAATCCTTCCGCGGCGCCTCTGATTGCTTCCTCCAACAGCTGCCAGAGTTCATCCTCATCCAGTGTCTGCTCCTCCATGCTGAGAATCTCCGGATATCTGGACAGGGCGGACACCCGGATATCATTTTCCAGAGAAAAGTCCTCCGCCATCCTGTTGAGATACAGCATATACTCCGCTGCAAGTTCCTTATTGTATTTCACGCACACATTAGACTCCGTGAAATCCTCATAGGCAATAAAAAGGTCTACCTTCCCCCGCTGGATATGGTTCTTTAACTCACCGCGTATCGCCGCCTCGAAAAAGTTCAGCTTCTTGGGCATTTTGATACTCACATCCAGATACCTGTGATTGACGGATTTCATCTCCACGCTGATCCTGCGCTCTCCTCTGGCGATCTCACATCTGCCGAAACCGGTCATACTCTTTATCATAGTCGTGCACTTGCCTTTCCTGTGTTGTGTAGGCACACTGCCTGTGCGTACAGATTTTATTATAGAATAATTACCCGGCGTAGTCAAGAAAGTTGAAAATTCCCTGCACTTATTATAAAATAGAAAAAATAATAAAGATAACAGACTGTGAGGATCTATCATGGCTTTTGACGGAATTACCATTGCAAATATCGTATCGGAACTGCGGCAGGCCCTCTCCGGCGGACGCATCTACAAGATTGCCCAGCCCGAAAGCGACGAACTGCTGCTGACTGTAAAAAATAACGGCTCCCAGTACAGACTCCTTCTGTCTGCGGATGCCTCCCTGCCTTTAGTCTATCTGACGCAGGCCAACAAGCCCAGTCCCATGACTGCGCCGGGATTCTGTATGCTGCTGCGCAAGCATCTGCAGAATGCACGGATCGTGGACATCACACAGCCCGGTCTGGAGCGTATCCTCCATCTGGAACTGGAGCACTTAAACGAACTGGGCGACCTGTGCCGCAAGAAGCTGATCATCGAAGTGATGGGCAAGCACAGCAATATCATCTTCTGCGACGAGAAAGATATGATCATCGACAGCATCAAGCACATTTCCGGCATGGTCAGCTCCGTCCGGGAAGTACTGCCCGGTCGGGACTATTTTATCCCGCAGACACAGGACAAGCAAAACCCGCTGTGCTTCTGCCCGCAGTATGGAGAAGAAGGGCTGATACCCCTGACTTATGGAAACTTCTGTGACCATATGCGGGTAAAACCGATGGCAGTCTATAAGGCGCTCTACTCTTCCTATACCGGCATCTCCCCCATCATGGCGCAGGAAGTATGCTACCGGGCCGGTATCGACGCAGACCTGCCCGCAAACGCTCTGGAAGAGACTGCATTGCACGCCCTCCACGACGCGCTCACCGCCATGATGGGACAGATCGTCACCGGCTCCTTCGCGCCTGCCATCGTTTATGACGGGCAGGAACCGATCGAGTTTTCCTCCCTGCCGCTGACGCTCTATGCGGACAAGCGCACGGTCTCCTTTTCCTCCATCAGCGCCGTTCTCGAGCAGTACTATGCACAGCGCAGCATGTTAACCCGTATCCGGCAGAAATCCGCAGATCTGCGCAGGATCGTGCAGACCGCCCTGGAGCGCAATGTCAAGAAATACGACCTGCAGATAAAACAGATGCAGGATACGAAAAAAAAGGACAAATATAAAGTATACGGAGAGCTCATCAATACCTACGGCTATAACATAACACCCGATTCTAAATCCATGGAAGCGCTCAACTATTACACAAACGAGATGATCACGATACCGCTCGATCCCACGCTCACGCCTCTGGAGAACGCGCAGAAATACTTCGAGAAATACGGAAAGCTCAAACGCACCTACGAAGCGCTCTCAGAGCTGACCATACAGGTTAAGGAAGAGATCGAACATCTGGAGTCCATTCTGGCGGCCCTGGATATCGCCATGCAGGAAGAAGATCTGGTGCAGATCAAGGAGGAACTGATCGAGAGCGGTTACATCCGCAGAAAAGGCGGCCCGAAGAAAGCCCGGATCACCAGCCGTCCCTTTCACTATATCAGCAGTGACGGCTTTCATATGTATGTGGGCAAGAATAACTTTCAGAATGACGAGCTGACCTTCAAATTCGCCACCGGCAACGACTGGTGGTTCCACGCCAAGAAAAAGGCCGGTTCCCACGTGATCGTCAAGACGGAAGGTCAGGAACTGCCCGACCGCACCTTCGAGGAGGCTGCCCGTCTTGCCGCCTACTATTCCAAAGGACGCGAGCAGGCCAAAGTGGAGATCGACTACATTCAGAAGAAACACGTAAAGAAGCCCGCCGGCTCCAAACCCGGCTTCGTGGTATACTACACCAACTTCTCGATGGCCATTGATTCGGATATTTCCGGCATTCAGCAGGTCATGAAATAACGCAGGCGTGACAGGACCCCCGTAAGGAACCTGTCCGATATGGACAGGTTCCTTACGGGGGCTTACTTTTACAGTGTGCTTGACGTAAACAGGGATCTCACATGATCGATCTCTTCCTGCGTGGCCTTTGCCGCCGGCACATAATAAGATTTCTCACGCGCGATCTGATATAATTCTTCCTGTGACTGCTCACAGGCGTTACGGAACTGCTTTAATGTCTGCTTTAACTCCTTGTTCTCCGTCTGGGCGATCATCTCCCCGAAACGAACCAGTTCCCCGTTAATACCGGTAAGCGTATCCGCTACCATTGTCTTTTCTTCCATCTGCATAATAGAGTCTCCTTCTTTCCTGTTATCTTAAATAATCCATCAGCTGCTGCTTGTTCTGCATCGCAGACTGTGCGCCTTTTTCAAAAAACTGCTTCACCTTCGCATCAGATGCACACTCCGCATACTCCTTCATCTTGCAGTGCGTTACATCATAGCCGCCCATAAGGTGGCGAAGATTCTGTAAATCCAGCTCTGATAAGTTTGCCATAAGATTTTACCTCCTGAAATAAAAAATGATTGTCGCATACAGTATTTGTATTTGGACAATCATTTATTCCTGCAATTTTTATTTTCTGTTCGATATTTCTGTTTTATTTTTTGACCGCCGGTCTTATCTTGTCTGTTTTAACAGATGCAGCTTCTGCGCCACATGCACCAGCATGGCACCCTTCGGGAAGGCCCGCAGTTCCTGCTCATTCACACCGCCGATAAAAAGGATCATCACAAAGTAGACACAGGCGCCCAGCCCGATGGCGATCAGAAGCACGATCCGGCTCACCGGCAGGATCAGATACAGACCATGGTAAACGCCGAATGCCACCGCGCCCATTACCACGGCCGAAACCAGCGGCTTGACGAAGGTCTTCATCATCTCCTGTTTATATTTCAGGTGTTTTCTGACTGAAATCTGATTTAAGATACACACCACCAGCGAATAGATAATATTCGCGCACACAAGCGCATACAGATTCAGATCCGTATACAATAACATCGCGATCAGGGCCGCCATCTGGATCACCAGTGCCACAGCCGCATGGATCACCGGCGTATTCACCCGGCCGATCCCCTGCAGCACCGCATTCGTCAGCGTTGACAGCCCATACAGCACCACCGACACAGCCAATGCCGCCAAAAGACCAGACGCCTTCTCCAGAGAATCCTTCTGCGGAAAGATAAACTGCATCACAGGCTGTGCCAGCAGCCCCAGTCCCATGGCAGCCGGTATGGAGACCAGCATCGTCATGCGGATGGCCTTTGTCACCTGTTTTCTCGTCTTCTTATATTCTTTGCGGACAAACGAAGTCGCCACCCCAGGAATCGTGGCCGAAGACATCGCCGAGGCAATGGCGATCGGTATATTGACAACAGACACCGCCTGCGTCGCAAAGATCCCGTAATCAATAGCAACCGTTACGTAATCCACATTCTTGAAATCCATCAGGAGCCACTTGTAGATCTTCATATTCACTACAGTGGAACAGTTGTAAATAAAAGTACTCAGAATAAAGGGCGTGACTACCGTAAAGATCGTCTTTGTGATCTCCCCGTAGCTGTCGATCTCCTTTGTCCTGTCATACCGCACCCGCCTGTCGATCATCTGGCGGTTCAGCATATACATGGCAAGCATAAACAGCAGCGCCGTCACCACGCCGGCCCCCGTCCCCAGCGCACTGCCCGCAGAGCCGTAGATCGCCTGTGTGGTCTGATCTTTCTCTGCCACCGTCTTCATCAGCAGATGGGCCGCCAGAATACTGACCACCGCATTCAGGATCTGCTCTAAGATCTGCGACAGGGACGTATGCATCATCGAGCCGTGCGCCTGAAAATACCCCCGGAATACTCCCAGGAAGCCGGAGAAAAAAATCGTCGGCGCAAGCACCCGCAGCGCCACCACCGAATGTTCCCCCACCAGCCAGGAAGCCGCCGCAAATGTGGCGATCGAAGCCACACCGCCCACGATCAGAACATATAAAAGTGCACACCGGAAAACCCGCTGCGCATTCTGATATTCTTTGAAGGCCATCTTCTGTGCGATCACTTTGGAGATTGCCGAGGGAATACTGTAGGAAGAGATCAGGAGGATGATCGTATAGATATTGATCGCCTCACTGTAGTAGCCGTTACCTTCCAGACCGATGATACTCAGAAGCGGACTGCGGTAGATCAGGCTGATCACCTTGACGATCATGCCCGCCGCTGCCAGGATCCCCGCCTGCAGCACAAAATTATTCTGTTTCTTTTGTCCGCCCATGCACACCTCCGAGCTGCCAATATGCTTCTACATGGTAAAAAGAGTCTGCCGGACGGCAAACTCCAGATTCAGACCGCTGCAAGATATCGGAGCAAGCACGGCAGCCTGTCAGGCATTCCTTCCGTCCTGCTCTGACAGGTTCCACTGCTTGCTCCGCTATCGTTTGCCCTGATCCTGTTTAACCGATCAACCAGTCATACATCTCCTGGTATTTCCTGGCCGAAACATGCCATGAGAAGTCAACTGCCATGGCCCGGTCCACAATCTTGTTCCACTCACGCTTCTTATCGTAATAGATATGCTCTGCATACCGGATCGTACCCAGCATCTCATGAGCGTTATAGTTCTTAAAGCTGAATCCCGTACCGGTGCCTTCATATTCATTGTAAGGCTCCACCGTATCCTTCAGGCCGCCCGTCTCGCGCACGATCGGCAACGTGCCGTAACGCAGCGACATCAGCTGGCTCAAACCGCAGGGTTCAAAGAGCGAAGGCATCAGGAACGCGTCGCTGGCCGCATAAATCTTATGGGACAGTGCGTCGGAGTAATAGATGTTAGCCGATACCTTGCCATGGTATTTCCAGTCAAAATGACGGAACATGTTCTCATACTGCTCCTGGCCGGTCCCCAGCACCACGATCTGTACATTGTCCTGACAAAGCTCATCCATCACATAAGCGATCAGGTCGAAGCCCTTCTGGTCTGTCAGGCGGGATACGATTCCGATCATCATCGCCTTGTCATCCTGGTTCAATCCCAGCTCCGCCTGCAGGGCACGTTTGTTCTTCACTTTCTCCTTACGGAAGTTCACCGCATTGTAATTAAACTCGATATTCGTATCTACTTCCGGACTGAAATCCGTGTAATCCACCCCGTTGACGATACCGCGCAGATCCGCCGCCCTCGCACGCATGAGACCGTCTAATCCCTCGCCGTAGAAGGCTGTCTTGATCTCTTCCGCATAAGTATCGCTGACCGTCGTAATCGCGTCCGCATATACAAGACCGCCCTTTAAGAGATTGGCATCCTTATAAGCCTCCAGCTTATCCGAAGTAAAGAAGTAATCCGGCAGCCCCGTAATCTCTTTAACCTCTTTGACACTCCATTTTCCCTGGAATTTCAGGTTATGTATCGTCATCACCGTCTTGATGCCCCTGTAGAAATCGCCGCCCTGGAACCGCTCCTTCAAATATACGGGAATCAGACCTGTCTGCCAGTCATGACAGTGGATCAGATCCGGCCTGAAATCGATCACCGGCAGGATCGACAGCGCCGCCTTACAGAAAAATGCATATTTCTCGATCTCAAACAAAGCGTTGTCACTGTAAGGTTTAAAGCCGCCAAAGAAGCTCTCGTTGTCGATGAAATAATACTTCACCCCTTCAACCTCTGCCTCCAGAATGCCGACATATTCCTCTTTCCAGTGGAAGTCCATGTAAAAATGTGTCTTATAGGTGAGTTTATCCTTCATCTCCTGTTTCATACAGGTATATTTGGGAAGAATCACCCGGATATCAAAGTATTCTCTGTCAATACATTTCGGCAGAGAACCGATCACATCTGCCAAACCTCCTGTCTTAATAAATGGAACCCCTTCCGATGCAACAAACAAAATATTTTTCATGCTAACCCTCCAAAATATAGATTGTCCTGTCTTCTCCAGTCATTAACCTTTATTATACAGCATTTTGGATGGCAATAAAAGGCTTATTTTGAAAAATATCAGTGCCTGTACTGCAGTCTTATCTTATCCGCGATCAGAGCGATAAACTCCGAGTTGGTGGGCTTGCCCTTGCCGGTATTGATGGTATAACCGAACAGCGCATCCAGCGTCTCCATCCGTCCTCTGGACCAGGCAACCTCGATTGCATGGCGGATGGCACGTTCCACCCGGCTGGGCGTAGTCTGGTATTTCTTGGCGATGGTCGGATACAGCACCTTTGTGATAGATCCCAGCATCTCCACATCCTCCACCGACATCATGATCGCTTCCCGCAGATACTGGTATCCTTTGATATGCGCCGGTACACCGATCTCGTGGATCATATCCGTCACATCCTTCTCAAGATCCCTTGTCAAAAAAGCAGGCAGAACCACCTCTTTCTCCGATACAGCCGTATCTTTTGTCCCCGAAGGAACCGTTATCATAATCTGGAACTCTTTGTTAGTATTGATCAGATTGTCCAGAAGTTTGTAAAACTGTTTCTGATCTCTCGCCGCTGTCATGTTTAATGTTTCCATAAGTACTCCTCCATCTTCTTACTGGTCCGCTGCCGTCGCTGCTCCATAAGAATGCACATTCATACCAGACAGTAACCTTATTCATACAATTCCAACATATTTCCCGTCGGTCTGCTGACGCGTTCCGACATAAACCATTATAAACAATAGAAGAATACTATGGAATATTAAGGCATCGCACAACTCAGTTCTCCTGCCAGTATTTCTCCACGATTTCCGCCGCCAGCCCGGCGTTTTGGGGAAATTTCGCCTGTAATTTTATCACTGCATTTTCTTTTGTGGCATTGTATTCCTGAAGCATCTCAACAATGATCTTCATGTCCTGCTCCCGAACTTCTTTTGTCACTTCTTCGGCCATCTCTTCGCGCATATCCCGCTTTGCTTCTTCTACCGCCTCTTCTACAATACTGTCGATCCAATCACCCAACGTCATAAATCCCGCCTCCACTTCCGGCAGATTTTTCACCTTCTCCACATAGGAATCCATCATTCTGGTCGCATCATCCACCGCGTTTTTGCTATCACTATTTTGAATATATGTTAGCATATTTTTTATCGCCTGACTACCACCTTTTTGTCCTTCCCAGCCGCACGGATAAACTGCCGGCTTCCTCTCTGCCTGTCTTATCTGATTTCTTCTTCCGTGAATATACGGCGAAATGCCGATGCAGATTTCCTTCATGCAGGCACTGTCGGTCAGCGCCGCCTGATAGAAATAAGAGCTTCACTTTGAATTGATAAAGCTACTATAGCAGAATCTCCCTGCCATTACAATACCTTTTTATAAATATAGTTTAAATATACAGTCCGGACGAACAGCCTAAGCGTCCAAGCAGAATCCCGACTTGCAGCAGGAAGCGGCAGATCTCTCTGCCGCTTCCCCAATATACATCCCTGCAGGTCACTCCACCGGAAACCACCCGAAATCCACGCACCGGCCAAGATCCCAGCTGTCCCAGCCTACCCAGCCGGTCTCGTTCACGGTATCGACAAGCAGTTTGTAGCTCCAGTAGAAATAGCCGCTGCCTGCCTTCCATGCTTCCAGCTGTGCATCCGCCAACGCCCTGTAGATTTGCTTCTTCTCCGCGTCACTGATACTCTCTTTTGACATGCCTTCCTGACCGTTTAGCACGGTCTGACCGCCCTTCGTGTCTTTTCCCACCGCCAGTGAGTTGAAGAGACACCACTCGCCGCAGATCACCGGGAAATACTGCTGCATTTCCCGGATATCAGCCTCGTAATTCTCCTTGATGAACTTCAAATAGCCCTCTACGGTCTGCTCGCAGCCCATCCCTTCCGCCATCATCAGATACTGGTGCGTATCCAACACCACGTTCTTATACTTGTCTTCGCGCATGAAATCTTTCCATGCTTTCAGCAGGAACGCATCGTGGATTACCACGCACTTTTCCTCCGGCAGATACCTGCGCAGTCGGTCATAGGCATCCAGATAGAACTGCCGGATGAACGCCAGCGTATTGGGCCCTGTTCCTTCCGCCTTCTTCGGGTCCACGGCCGGATAACGCGCCGGCACATCCATCTGGTTCCAGATTTCTTCCGTGATGGGCTCATTGATCACTTCAATGCCCCACAGCCCTTCTCTCTGGCCGTATCGCTTAGCCAGCCGCTCCAGCACAGTCAGCTCAAACTCCACTTCCTCCGGCTCCTGAGACCACTTGCACACACCGCTGATACCGCCGTTGTCGAAACCGTTCTGGCTGTCCGGCGCGGTATGCAGATCCACCAGGATCTTAAGCCCGTAGCGCTCCGCCCAGCAAAAGGCACGATCCAGCTCTTCCACACAGCCGATAAAGGGTTCCCTGTCCCCGAAGATAAAATACGGCACCGGAATCCGCACGGTATTCATGCCCATGGCTTTGATCCGCGTAAAATCCCGCTCCGTGATATACTCCGCGCGATGGGTTCTGATCCGCGCCTCATACACATCCCGGGGAAGCTGCGTGGGCAGATAATACTCATCCTCCGCCGTCGTCCCCGCAAAAAGTCCCGGACTCATCCACTTCTCCAACACAAGCCAGTTTCTCAGATTAACACCTTTGATATACATGATTTTCCCCTCCTTTTTCCTTACTCCAAAACAACCGTCGAAATACTGTTCTCCGGTACAACGACTCTCGTGATCATCCCTTCTGTACGCAGATGGATCATCTTCCTGCCCCGACCGGTGTACAGGTTTTCTTTTTAAAAAAGAGGGGTTGACAGATTTCTCATCAACCCCAATATCCCTTAACACAATCACTTAGTCATTCTATACAGCCTGTTATCGCCTCTTAGTTCAGACCCTCCAGATATGCATCCAGCTGTTTCTGACACTCCGCGATCACCTTATCGATTCCTGCAGCCTGCATTGCAGTTTTGTATTCCTCGATCGATGCTTCCACATTATCCGTATAACCCAGCTCCAACGGCCAGCCATACTGCTGTCTCGCATTGGTACATGCCGCAACCTCCGTGCTGATGCTGGAAGTATCCATTACAAAACCGGTGAATTTCTCGGCGCCGACGCCTTCTTTGATCTTTCCTTCCCATTCCTGCCGAAGGGTATCATAAGTCTCGGGTACACCGGCCTGGTTACGGTTCAGCTCCATGGTACGCGCCGCCCACATTGCGTTAGTGGCATACAGGTCGATATCCAGAATCGTGAACTGTCCTTCGTCGTTCAGCTCATAACTTGTTCCAAGCACACCGTAGTACAGCGCGTCATATACTTCCTGATCCGTGGTCAGCAGATTCCAGAACGCCAACGCTCTCTCCGGATTCTTCGCCGTGTTGGAGATAACCATGCAATCCTGCGTATACGGCAGATGCGCAATGTCCTTTGTCATCGGTCCATACTGGAAATCCCATTCGGGATGCAGCACACAGACACTTGACCAGGAGTCAATGTTGTGGAACCGCATAGCCGCTTTACCGTTCTGTGTCTTCTGGGAATCCGTGTCAGCCAGTGCGGACTTACTCCAATATCCCTTGTCGCACCACTCCTTACACATCTGATAAAACTCTGTCACACCATCAAGATCATAAATCGCCTTGACTGTCGGATGCTCCTCCGAAGGATCATAGAACAGATAACGCATGTTGGAATCAACATCCATAAGGCCGTTCATCCTCGTCCACACAAGAGACAGCTCCGGTCCTGCCGAATACTGGTCGATCGCTTCCATCTCCGGATGATTTGCAACAACATAATCCGCAAATTCCTCTACTTTCTCAAACGTATCGATCGGTCCCGTAATGCCGGCTTCCGCCGCGATGTCGCCACGGTAAATACTTCCGTAAGTCGTGTAAGTAGGCAGCAGTGTAGGAACTGCATACAACTTACCGTTGATCGTTGCCTGCTGCAGCGCGGACTCGGACTGCATTGCATAGTTATCCGGCGCATAGGTGGGAAGCATGTCATCCAGCGCCATAAACGCGCCTCTCTGTGCCAGGTTTGCAAAACCAAGCCAGCCTGCGCAATATGCCATATCAAACTCTTCACCCGATGAGAACAGCAGCGGATACTTCTGTGCATACTCCGCCCAGCCGATCCAGTTGATCTTCAAAGTACAGTTCAGCTTTTCCTTCAACAGGGTATTCAGATTCTCATCCACAAGATCCTGCCCTGCCGGTCTGTCACTGATCACGTACATCACCAGTTCCACTTCTTTGGATGTGTCAACCTCTCCCGATGCGCCTGCCTCTCTGGAGTTGTCATTTTGGTGGAGAGCAGAAAACCGCATAGAATCAGCAGAAAAGCGTAACTACACCTTTTATCAATACCCCCACATAACACTCTTTTTACACCTTTGAACATAAAGCCATCTTCCTATACAATCAAACCATGAAAGGATGGTGTTGATTATGAGGGAAAAGAAAAACCATTTGTATGTGGACAGCCAAGAACGGAGCATTTTACTACATAGCCTTGTGGAACTGAAAAACCAGCTCATTCAGCAGGGCAGATATACAGACTGCGTTGACGAACTGATATTTAAGGTCGTAAACGCACCAGTCAAGAGAATGAAAATTGAATATGTCTAAGGCACGTCATTATGAAGCCGCTTATTCTTATTGATTTTTTAAGAGTAAGCGGCTTTTTTTCGTCCCATCATTCTCTGATACAGTTACATAGCCACCTTGACAAAGTGGCTAAATCTATGCGAAAGGAGGACGCACCCTATGTCAAATTGCAAAGTAATCGCTTTAACCAATCAGAAGGCTTTCCAGATTGAACTTCTCAAGCCTTGCGGCAAGGGTTATCTGGATGCTCTTTAGCGTCTTGGCACTTCCGCTGTGGTAATCACGGTAGTATTTGAGGGCGATATGCTCTGGGTTTACCATTTCCAGACGGTCAAACAATTCGTCAAGCGGGCTTACATAGCCGTCGTCGTCCTCCCTTACCTCGCCCGTCCGTAAAAGCTCCATCACCATCGGGAAATTCTGTTCCTCTGGCGGGGCTTCGTATTTCAGATAGAACACAAGGGATAATCTCCATAGGCTCAACCTGTATATAATCAGATATT
>Ga0137308_100256_pt1 | contig 97414 bp, 74 predicted proteins | sample Inofrocosms_June_FD_97181 | JGI IMG/M metagenome (GOLD analysis project Ga0137308, IMG submission 97181) | Mouse cecal microbial communities from Vienna, Austria - N-Acetylneuraminic and N-Acetylglucosamine D2O microcosms_June | ecosystem: Host-associated > Mammals > Digestive system > Large...
TTTTCAACGGCGGTATGATTCCCACCTACCTGGTATTGCGGTCTTTGCATCTGACAAACACGCTGTGGGTGGTTATCCTTTTCCCGGCGCTGAACGTATATAACCTGGTGCTGATGCGCAACTTTTTTGAGGGCATACCTGCCAGCCTGTTTGAATCGGCCACGCTGGACGGATGTTCGCCCATGCAGACCTTTATCCGCATTGTGCTGCCCATGTCAAAGGCGGCGCTGGCGTCTATCGGCCTGATGTTTGCGGTTTCCTACTGGAATGATTATACCCACTACAAACTGTATATTACCAATTCCGATCTGTACAACTTCCAAATGAAGCTGCGCAGTATGATCATGGGGAGTGATCTTCCAACGGCTACCGGAAATGCAACGGAGAATACGATAAAGAATGCGGCGATTATTATCGTTATCATTCCTTTTATGATTCTGTATCCTATGTTACAGAAGTATTTTGTAAAGGGCGTGAATATCGGAGCGGTTAAGGAGTAAGGCAAAACGGGAGGCAGCGATGGCGACTATTTTTTGGGCCGGTGATTCCACCGTGCAGTACAACGATATCACCACTTATCCCCAGACGGGAATCGGGCAGGTATTCCATCTGTTTGTGAAGCCGGAGATTAAAGTGGAGAATCATGCGAAAAACGGCAGGAGCACCAAAAGCTTTATTGACGAATCCAGAATTCCGGCTATTTATGACCGGATTACGCAGGGGGATTTCCTGTTTATCCAGTTCGGGCACAATGATGAAAAGATTCAGGATCCGGACAGATATACGGAGCCCTTTTCCGAGTTTTGTGTAAACCTGGAGAAATTTGTAAACGTTGCGAGAAATAAAAAGGCGTTTCCGGTGCTCATCACGCCTCTGGAGAGGAGATGCTTCGATGAGAAAGGCATCCTGGGTGCAGGCGAGCATTCCGATTATGTGGAAGCCATGAAGCGGACGGCGGCAAGGCTGAACGTTCCCCTGGTGGATCTCAACGGGAAGAGCCGCCAAAAGCTGATGGAAGTCGGGCCTCAGGCATCAAAAGGATTGTATATGCATCTGCCGGAAGGGAAATATCCTTCCCATCCGCAGGGGCTTGCGGACAATACGCATCTGCAGTATGAGGGTGCGGTGGTCTATGCGGGGTGTATCGCCCGGGGGCTTTGGGAGCTTGGCGGCATCTACAGGGAGCTTCTTCTGGATGGTTTTAAGGAATAAGGATGATGAATGGCTTAGGGGATTCTCCTAAGCCATTTATATCACACAGGGATTGCCGCAGGGCGGCCGTCCGCTGTCTGAAGAAAAGGAGAGGGAAATGGAATATTTATGGAAGGCTGATCTGGGTGACGGAACCTTTAAAAATCCAATCTTATTTGCCGATTATTCGGATCCGGATGTGATCCGGGTGGGAGATACCTATTATATGACGGCGTCCAGCTTTAATTATACGCCGGGACTTCCGATTCTGATATCAAGGGATCTGGTGAACTGGAAACTGGTAAATTATGCGCTGACCAACATTAATTATGAGAATTACCGAATTCCTCAGCATTCCAAGGGCGTGTGGGCTCCGGCCATCCGTTATCATGAGGGCTATTTTTACATTTACTATGGAATGCCGGACGAGGGCTTTTTCATGGTGAGAAGCGCAGATCCGCTGGGAAAATGGGAGGAGCCGGTGCTTGTCCTTGCGGGTAAGGGGCTGATCGATTCCTGTCCCTTCTGGGATGAGGACGGGAAGGCCTATCTGATCCACGGCTATGCAAAGAGCCGTATCGGATTTAAGAGCTATCTGGGGATCTTTGAGATGTCCCCTGACGGCACGGAGGCGATTACGGAGGATCATCTTTTGTATAACGGTGTGGAGACGCAGCCCACCATCGAGGGTCCCAAGGTTTACAAACGGAACGGCTATTATTATATTTTTGCCCCGGCAGGAGGCGTAAAGACCGGCTGGCAGAGCGTGCTTCGCTCCAGAAGCATATACGGACCCTACGAGGAGAAGGTCGTCATGAGGCAGGGAGAAAGTCCCATAAACGGGCCTCACCAGGGCGGTCTTGTGGATACGGTAAACGGAGAGGAGTGGTTTGTCCATTTTCAGGATCGGGGGCTGTACGGGCGTATCACGCACCTGCAGCCGGTTGTCTGGGAAAACGACTGGCCGGTGATCGGAATCAACCAAAAGGATGGCTGCGGGGAGCCCTGCCTGGTTCATGCAAAGCCAAATACCGGTATGGTGGACGAGGCGGCCAGCCTGGAAGCGTCTGACGATTTCCGGGACGGTTCGCTCAAGCTCCTGTGGCAGTGGCTGGGCAACTGGGAGGAGAGCTTTTACTCTCTTTCGGAGCATCCCGGATTCCTGCGTCTCTACGCTGTAAATCCCTCGGGGAGGGAGGGGGCGGTTCTCTGGGAGAAGGCGAATGTGCTGACTCAGAAGCTTGTCTGTCCCTATTTCAGGGCGGAGTCCCGCCTGCGCTTTGCAGGGCTGGAAGAAGGCGGTAGAGCGGGCATGGTAATGATGGGCGGACACTACGCCTATATTGCGGCAGAAGCCGGGGCAGAGGGAAACAAGCTTGTCTTTGCCAGGGCTTATGACGGTGCGGACGGGGAGGTAAAGGAAGAGATGAGAGAGTTGGCATCCCTTCCGAAGGAGCTGGAAGAGGTATCGCTTTCCTTTACCATGACAAAAGGCGAAAGCGGCCCGGTATTCCGGATGTTTTACTCTGCGGACGGTACACGGCAGATTTCGGTGGAGACAGATTTTACGCCCTCGGATCATACCTGGGTGGGAGCCAAGATCGGGCTCTTTGCCACTACGGACCGGGCGCAGGGACAGGCGGGTTATGGAGATTTTGCCTATATTCATGTAACCGCGTTGGAAGAGTGAAGCGAAAGTGGAAGAAGGGAGGCTTATGCATGAGTCTGCAGGAAGCCATTGAAAGAAAGGATTTAGAGGAAGTAACGAGAATTTTGATTGAAGATCCCCCCTGTATTGACGAAAAAACGTCTCAGGGCGTTCCCCTGTGCCTTTATGCGGCCGGAACGGGGGAATTTGAGATTGTAAAATACATTGTGGAGTATTCCAGAGCCAGTATGAACACGGTGGATGACGAACACCGGACGATTCTGCATTATGCCGCAGAATCCGGAAATGTGGAACTGAACCGCTATCTGGTGGAAAAGGTGGGGATGCGCATCACGGACGGGGACAAAAATCTCATCACACCTTATCAGATCGCCTACGAAAAGGGACATGAGGAGCTTCTCTCCTACTATGAGAGCGTCGTGGGCGCCGCCTATGAGGATATGTACCACAATCCCATCCGCACGGGGATGTTTCCGGATCCCAGCATTGTAAGGGTGGGGGAGGATTATTATATGGTAAATTCCTCCTTCATCTTTTTCCCCTGTATTCCGATTTCCCATTCCAGGGATCTGGTACACTGGGAGGTGATCGGGCATGCCGTCACAAACCCGAAGTGGGCCCGCCTTGATGAGCTGGAGGGCGGAAGGGGCTACTGGGCGCCGGATATTTCCTATGATGACGGAACCTTCTATATCACGGCGACCTACCGGCTGGGCGATGCGGGGCCGGTCTACCGCAGACAGATTGTGGTAAGCTCGGATAAGCCGCAGGGGCCCTACAGCGAGCCGGTGTTTATTGAGGAGGACGGGATCGATCCCTCCATCTTCCATGAGGGCGGAAGGCATTACATGCTGCTGAACCGGGGAGCCAGGATCTTTGAACTCTCCGATGACTGCAAAAGGCAGATTTCGCAGGCAAGACTCCTGTTCTACGGGGATCAGAAGCGGGCGCCGGAGGGGCCTCATCTTCTCAAAAAGGACGACTGGTATTATCTGTTCCTTGCGGAAGGCGGCACGGGCCCCGGACATCGGATCACGGTGGCCAGGAGCCGGGAGCTTATGGGAAATTATGAGCCCTGTCCCTATAACCCCATCATGCGTCAGATGGACGAGAGGGCGGGGATCCAGCGCTGCGGCCACGGAAAACCGGTATGCACGCAGAAGGGCCAGTGGTACATGGTCTATCTGTGCGGAAGGATGATCGGGGATAGCTACAGCATCCTGGGACGGGAGACCGCCCTGGATCCCATCACCTGGACGGCGGACGGCTGGCCTATCGTAAACAATCTGGACGGACCAAGCGCGCTGCAGGTAAGGCCGGATCTTCCAAGATGGCAGGAGCCGGGCGGGGGAGAGGGCGCTTGTGCGGCTGTGAGCACGATCCGGCCCGATCGGGAGACTTTTCCGGAGAAAGGACGGGACGGCTGCTTTTCCCGGGGACTGCCCGGGGACTTCGTGACTCCGAGACCTCCGGAGGACGGGGCCATCTCCTTTCGGGACGGCCATCTGATCTTAAAGGGAAGCAGGCATCCCCTCGCCAGCGTGAAAGCCAGGAATATTCTGGTAAGGAGGCAGAGCGCCTTTTCATTTCGGGCGCAGACTCTGCTGCGGGTACCAAAGCTTTTGCCGGGCCAGGAGTGCGGTCTTACCTGTTACTATGATGAAAACACCTGGGTGTGCGCTTATTTTTCCCGGCAGGACGCAGGGTATTTCCTGCAGGTGAGAGAGCATATCGGAAGAGAGGATATTTATCATGAGAAGGCGGAGGTAAAGGAGCCGGAGGGAAGGTTGTTCTGGATTGGTGTGGATACAAAGTATTTAAAGCGCAGATTTTACTTCCGGGCGTTTTCCGGAAAGGCGGGCGATTCCCGGGACGGGGAGACAACCCTTGCGGATCTTCCCAATGTGTATTATCTCTGCGATGAGGGGATCCGCATGGGCAAGCGCTTTACCGGGGCCATGGTGGGCGTTTACGGATATGCGGGACAGGAGCCTCTCTATACGGAATTTCTGGATTTTCAATATAGGACGTGTTAAGATGACGAAAAAAGTGAACAGAGAATTAATTTTGAGCGGGAATATGGTGAGGGCGATCTTGTCCCTTGCCATTCCTGTTGTTATCAACAGTTTTTTGCAGACCATGTACAATCTCACGGATACTTACTGGCTGGGGAAGCTGGGAACGGCCGAGCTTGCGGCGATCAATCTGGTGACTCCGGTGCAGAGCATGGTGGTGAATTTCGGTTCGGGAATCACCGTGGCGGGTTCGGTTCTGATCGCACAGTATTTGGGGGCGAAAAAGGACACCGATGCCAGGAGTATGGCAAATCAGATATTTGCCTGCGCCATGCTCTTTTCCTTTGTGTGTGCAATTGCCGTGGCCCTTGCCACCCCGGCAATTGTATCCTGGCTGGGAGCGGAGGGGGAAACCTGGCGCCACAGCAGGACGTATCTTCAGCTGGTGATCCTGGATATGCCTTTTCTGTTTCTTGTAAATCTGTATGCGGCAATCAGCCAGGCCCAGGGGGATACGGTACGGCCCATGTTTCTCAATTTCTTTGGGATCACGCTCAACATGGCGCTGGATCCGCTCCTGATGGTGGTGCTTCATCTGGGAGCGGCAGGCGCGGCCCTGGCCACGGTGGGGGCAAAGGCGGCCCCGGCGGTGATCGCCTTTTTCCTGCTTTGCGACAGGCGAAAGGATGTGTATCTGGATCTGCGGCGATTGAAATTTGAGAAGGAAAAGCTGCGGAGCATTCTGACCGTGGGGCTTCCCACGGCAATCGGAGGCAGCGCCATGCAGTTTGGCTTCCTGCTCATGAGCCGCAATGTTTTCAAATACGGGACCGAGGCCATGGCGGCTTACGGAATCGGTAACAAGGTAAACGGGCTGATTACGCTTCCCTCCAACGGGATTGGCTCCGCAGTGGCGACCATTGTAGGGCAGAATGTGGGTGCGGCGCAGTATGAGAGGGCGGATCAGGGATACCGGATCTCCAGAAGAATCAGCGTGGTTTTTCTGTTTCTGGGAGGTATGATTCTGTCAAGGCCTTTCCTTTCCGCCGGGATTGTCCGTATTTTTTCCCAGGATGAGCAGGTGATCGGGATGGCGGCGGATTTCCTCAGTATCATGGCCTTCTGGTGCTTCACCAACGGGGTCTATAATTCCACCATGGGGCTGTTTCAGGGAAGCGGACATACGGAAGTGACGATGCTGGTGGATGCCTCGAGATTGTGGGTGTTCCGGTTTGCGGTGCTGTTTGTCTGCGAGACCTGGCTCCACATGGGGGTGCGGAGCGTGTGGTACTGCGTGGTGGTGAGCAACGGAATCTCTGCCGCGTTACTTTATGTGGTGTATAAGACGGGGTATTGGAGGCGAAGGAGAGGGTGAAGACGGGCAGCAGGCGTTACGGCGGACAGCAAGAATTATTACTACCAGGGGCAGCTGATCCATATTTTTCTGGATATTCGTGCCAATCAATCTTTTTATACGCTGGACGTTAACCCTGCAGGTACCGTAAATGTAAAGATCATCCGCAATGAGGACGATGAAATTACCGGTGCTGTCTATATGACCGAGGAGGAAGTGACCGGGCTGTTCGGGGAGGGGGATTTGGATGAATAAGGCTTCCGGTTCCCCAAACACTGCAAAACATCTCAAAAACTCGGGGAGGATGCGCTTTGCCGAAAGCGCATCCTCCCTGGTCTGCGACGGTCCGTTTCCCGTTGTTTCTCTCAATCTGTCAGCGATATTTCTAAACTTCCTTCAGATCAAACCCGAAATACCTCACCGCATTGTTGTAGGAGATATCCTTCACGATTTCGGAGAGGGTATCCATATCCGCCGGAAATTCCCCGTTCTCCACCAGCTCGCCAATCAGCTCGCACAGGATGCGGCGGAAATACTCATGTCTGGTGTAGGAGAGGAAGCTTCTGGAATCCGTGAGCATTCCAATGAAACCGGAGAGATTTCCAAGGCTGGCAAGGGAGAGCATCTGGTCTCTCATGCCGATCTTGTGGTCGTTAAACCACCAGGCGCTTCCCTGCTGGATTTTGGCAACGGCCGTGGAATCCTGGAAACAGCCCAGAATCGTTCCGATGGACTGATTGTCATTGGGATTTAAGCTGTAGATAACGGTCTTTGGCAGTTCGCCGGTACAGGTCAGGGCGTTGAGGAAGTCGGCCATCTGTGCGGAGGGGGCATAGTTGTTGATACAGTCATAGCCCGTATCCGGTCCCAGCTTCTCAAATATCAGCTTGTTGTTATCCCTCTTGCAGCCATAGTGAAGCTGCATGATCCAGCCCCGTCTGCTGTATTCCCTGCCGACAAAAAGCATGAAAGTGGTCTTGAAGGTCAGCTCCTCTTCCCGGGTGACCTCTGCTCCATCCAGGCGCTTGCGAAAGATCGCTTCAACCGCTTCATCCGAAGCGGGGCGGTACATCACATATTCAAGGGCGTGATCGGACACCCGGCACCCTCTGGCAGAGAAGTAATCCATACGGTTTTTGAGCGCATCCTTTAAGGCGGCAAAGGAATCCACTTGGATGCCGCTTACATCAGAGAGGGTGGCGAGATAATCCGTATAGTCCGTTTTCTCAATATTCATGGCCTTGTCGGGACGCCATGCGGGAAGAACCTGAACCTCGAAGCTCTCATCTGCGGCGATCTTTTCATGCCACTCCAGGGAATCTGCGGGATCGTCCGTGGTGCAGATCAGGGTCACGCCCGAGCGGCGGATCAAATTGCGGACACTCATGGAATCCCCGGCCAGTTTTTCATTGCACAGATTCCAAACCTCCTCGGCCGTCTTTTTGCTGAGAGCTTTCGTGTAGCCGAAGTATCTTTGCAGCTCCAGATGGCTCCAGTGGTAGAGCGGGTTGCCAATGGCTTTTCCAAGAACCTCCGCCCACTTAAAGAATTTTTCCTTGTCGGAAGCGTCTCCCGTGATAAAGCGTTCTTCCACGCCGCAGGAGCGCATAAAGCGCCATTTGTAATGGTCGCCGCCCAGCCATACCTGAGTGATATTGTCGAATTTGCGGTCCTGGGCAATCTCCTGGGGATTGATGTGGCAGTGGTAATCCAGAACCGGCGACTTCTCGGCATACTCGTGGAACAGAGCCTGTGCGGTGGGGGTGGATAACAGGAAATCCTTATCCATAAATGGTTTCATAAAAAATCCTCCTTGTATAATTTTTTGAATGATTTCCATCCGTGCTGCTGTCAGTGCGCAAATGCCACCTGCACGGATGGAATTATTTTGTACTGGAACGTTTAACAAGTTCGCCGGAAAAAATGGTTTTCTGAGGCATTTCCTCGCCGTTCAAAATACCGATACAGGTTTTTACCAGCTGGGAGCAGAGAGTTTCCAGGTGATTGTCGATGGATGAGAGCTCCGGCTCGCAGCAGGTACTAAGGAGCGAGTTATTGTAGCCTATGATGGAGAGATCCTCCGGGATGGAAAGATTATTCATCCTGGCGTATTTGACAGCTCCTGCGGCAAGCATATCCTCGGAAGAGATAACGGCGTGAAAATCCAGGCCCTTTTGGTGAAGCGCATTCAGAAACTGGCAGACGCCGTCAATATCCTCGCGGGAACCGGGAAAAAACTGCTGGTATTGTTTATTTAAAGGAATATCCTTCATCAGGTATGCGGACTGATAACCGGAGAGCTTTTTCCGACCGCTGTAGGAGGTGGAATTGTACAGATAGAGGATATCCGTGATTCCCTGCCCGAAGAGAAAAGAGGCGGCCTCCTGTGTGGCCTTAAAATCATCACACATGGTACAGTACACGTTGGAACAGTCAAGATCGGCATTGAGCAGCATGATGGGTGTCTGCAGGGCTGCGTTGCGGATGTACTGATTGTCGCCGGACTCCTCCTCGATAAAGGTGGATCCCACCATGATAACGCTGTCCACCCGCTGGTTCAGCAGGAGGGAAAGAGAAGACTTTTTGCTCTCCAGTTCGTAGCCGGTACAGCAGAGGATGGAATGATATCCTCCGGCCCGCAGGTTCTTCTCTATAAAATATACGGCTTTTGCCAGATAAAGATCAGAGGAATCCGCACAGAGAATCCCTATGGTGTTCATGGAATCCAGTCCCAGTCCCCTTGCGAAAGCGTTGGGCGTATAGCCGCACTGTTCCATTACCTCCAATACCTTTTTTCTTGTTTTTGGTTTTACGTTTGCGCTGCCGTTTAAGACCCGGGAAACGGTGGCAATGGAAACGCCGGCCTGCTTTGAAATGTCGTAGATGGTCAAGTAATCGGTCTCCTTTTTGAAAAACATGTAAATGTTTACATAAAAACTATTCTGATTATACAATAAATATAGGAAAAATACAAGAAGAGACAGAAAAAATATATGGCATATTTACGGGAAAACGGTGGAAATCAGAAGGGAAAGTGGTTGACTTATGTGAAAAAGGGTTGTAAAATTGAAAATGTAAGCACTTACATAAATGAGAAGGGTTTCTGTTAATTTGTCAACGAATAAGGAGAGAAGAGATGGAATTGTTATCAAAAGCAAAGACAGGGAAAAAGGAAAGACCGGTTAAGGTTCTTCAGTTTGGGGAGGGCAACTTCCTGCGGGGATTTGTGGATTACATGATTGATATCGCAAATGAAAAGGGGGAATTTGACGGCGATATCGTGCTGGTAAAGCCGATTGAGTTCGGCAGCCTGGAGCGTTTCCGTGCGCAGGAGTCACAGTACACGGTTTCCCTGCGCGGTATCGTGGACGGAGAAGCGACGATACAGAACCGCATTGTCACCAGCGTTACGGATGTGGTTGCGGCCCATGAGGAGTATGAGAAATACAGCGCTTTTGCAAAGCTGGATTCTTTGAGATACATTGTTTCCAATACAACGGAAGCCGGGATTGTATATGATGAAAACGACAGGCTCGATATGTGCCCGCCGGCAAGCTTTCCAGGAAAGCTCGCCAAGTTTTTGTATGAGAGATATCGTCATTTTAACGGGGCGACGGATAAGGGACTGGTGATGCTTCCCGTGGAGCTGATTGACGACAACGGCATTCATCTGAAGGAGTGCGTCCTGAAACAGGCGGATAACTGGAAGCTGGAGGAGGCGTTTAAGACATGGCTGAATGAGGCGTGTATTTTCTGTTCCACTCTGGTTGACCGGATTATCACGGGATATCCCAGAGGAGAGGACGAGAAGCTCTGGGAGGAGTGGGGATATCGGGATGAGCTGATCGTGACGGGCGAGCCTTTTGCCCTATGGGTCATCGAATGCCCGAAGGATATCAGCGTCGAATTCCCTCTTCACAAGGCGGGACTGCCGGTTATCTATACGGATAATCAGAAGCCCTACAAGCAGAGAAAGGTGCGGATTTTAAACGGGGCCCATACCTCCTTTGTGCTGGCCTCCTTCCTGGCAGGCAACGATATTGTGCTGGAATCCATGAAGGACGAGATTGTTTTTAAGTTTATGAAGGAGACGATCTTCGACGAGGTGATTCCCACACTGACGCTTCCCAGGAAAGATCTCGAGGACTTTGCGCAGGCCGTCATCACCCGGTTTAATAACCCTTACGTGAAGCATGCGCTGCTGTCCATTTCCTTAAATTCCGTTTCCAAGTGGAGGGCAAGATGTATGCCAAGCTTCCTCGGATATGTTGATGCCAAAGGGGAGCTTCCCGCACATCTGACTTTTTCCCTTGCGGCACTGATGGCTTTCTATAAGGGAACCGAGATACGGGACAAGGCGCTTGTGGGCCACAGGGACGGACAGGAATACCAGATCATGGACGACCGGGCGGTGCTCGAATTCTTTGCCCAAAACAGCGTAAAGCCTTCCGGAGAATTTGCACAGAGCTTTTTGGAAAACACAGAGTTTTTCGGTCAGGATCTTACGCAGATTGACGGGCTTGTGGATGCGGTCGCCTCCTATCTGGACGAGATTGCGGATAAGGGAATGAGAAAGGCACTGGAAGACAATTTCAGTTAGGGCAAAGGATAAGGGGGAAGGCATGCGGATATTCAAAATTCATGAGAACGATAATGTGGCGGTAGCCATTGAGACCATTGGAGCGGGAGAGTGCGTGGTAGTGTCGGGGGAGCGGATCTGTGCGAACATGGAGATCCCGGCAGGACATAAGATGGCGCTTGCGGACATAGATGAGGGCGAAGCGGTAATCAAATATGGCTGTCCCATTGGTTTTGCAAAGGAAAACGTAAAAAAAGGCGACTGGATCCATGTACATAATATCAGAACCGGGCTGGGAGATCTTCTGACCTATTCCTATGAGCCTGCGGTGGAAAATGCTGTCAAGCCTGTGCGGCAGGAAGTGTTTTTCCAGGGCTTTGAGCGAAAGGACGGCACGGTGGGGGTGCGCAACGAGATCTGGATCGTTCCTACGGTGGGCTGTGTGAATAATGTGGCGGGCGCCATTGCGGCGAAGGCCGGCGCCTTTGTGAGGGGGAGCGTGGATGAGGTAATCGCCTTTTCGCATCCCTACGGCTGTTCCCAGATGGGGGACGACCAGGAGCACACCAGGACGATTCTGGCCGATCTGATTAAACATCCCAATGCGGGAGGCGTGCTGGTTCTGGGCCTTGGCTGCGAGAACAGCAATATTGATGTCCTAAAGCCTTATATTGGCAGATATGATGAAAACAGAGTGAAATTCCTTGTGTGTCAGGAGTATGAGGACGAGATTGCAAAAGGAGTTGAGCTGGTGAAAGAGCTGATCGACTATGCGGCGCCCATGGAACGGGTGCCTGTCAGCGCATCCAGACTGATCGTCGGCCTCAAATGCGGCGGGAGCGACGGATTTTCGGGGATTACGGCCAACCCGCTTGTGGGGAAATTCTCGGATCTTTTGATTGCGGCGGGAGGGACTACGATCCTGACGGAGGTGCCGGAAATGTTCGGTGCGGAGACCCTTCTCATGAACCGCTGTGAGAGCGAGGAGCTTTTTGACGACACGGTGACGCTTATCAATGATTTCAAAAATTATTTCAAGAGCCATAACCAGACGATTTACGAGAATCCGTCGCCGGGCAACAAAAAAGGAGGAATTTCCACCCTGGAGGATAAATCCCTTGGCTGTACCCAGAAATCGGGCAGCGCTCCGGTCAGAGGCGTTCTGCATTACGGGGAGAGGGTGGCGACGCCGGGGCTCAATCTTCTGAGCGCACCCGGAAACGACCTGGTAGCGGCCACGGCGCTGGCGGCCAGCGGTGCCCATATCGTGCTTTTTACCACGGGGAGGGGAACGCCCTTCGCCTCCCCGGTTCCTACCATGAAGATCGCAAGCAATTCCACTCTGGCCGGAAAAAAGTCCAACTGGATTGATTTTAATGCAGGCGTGCTGGTGGAAGGAGAGGCCATGGAGAAGACGGCCGGGGAGCTTTTTGAATGTGTGATCGAGACGGCATCCGGAAGGAAGGTATGCAGCGAGAAGGCCGGTTTTCATGACATGGCGATCTTCAAGCAGGGCGTCACGCTTTGAGAGGGAAAAAGATGAGAGCGGAAAAATATATAGAAGAAATTCTTAAGGAATCCCGTGTGGGAGACAACGGCTTTGGCCTTGGGGACACAATGCTGCTTCTCGGCGCATGCAGGCTCCATGAGGCCTCGCAGGAGGAAAGATATTCGGCTTTTGTGGAAAGTTGTCTTGGGCGGTGGCTCTGCAGAGACGGTCTGCTCCATGCTTTGGAGGAAAGAAAGCCCGCCGTCGCAGGCCTTGGCCCCGTTCTGTTTTATATGCTGGATGAGACCGGAGAGGAAACCTATCAAAAAGCGGTAAAGGATCTGATGCGTTATCTGGCGGATTGGCCAAGGTGCGCATGCGGAAGCTTTGCCCATGACCCGGGCCGTCCCGCACAGCTCTGGCTGCGGGATACATTTTCGCTGCTGCCCTTTTATATGGAGTATGAGACGAAGATCGGAAAGAAGGAAAATTACAGCGATATTATCCGCCAGTTTGACAATGTTCAGAAGCTTTTGTACAATGAAGAAAGAGGGCTGTGCAGGAATCGTTTTGACGAGACGGCAGGCGGAGAGGGACAGATACCTGATGCGCCGGACTTTCTGATGGACGATACGGGGCTTTATCTGATGGCGCTTGTGGATACCATGGGCAGTATGAGCATTCAGGTTTTTGAGCAGTATAAGAGGCTTGAAAGGATTTTCAGACAGGTGATTTCGGGGGTTCTGCGGTATCGTGATGGTAAGAGCGGGCTTTTTTACCGGAAAATCGACGGGGACAGTGCCTGCGGAAAGGATCCGGATACGGCGGGGAGTCTTATGGCGGCCTATTCCATTCTCAGGGCATGCGGGATGGGAGCGCTCCTTTTGGAAAAATATGCGCATTTTGGCAGAGAGATTCTGGAGAATGTGACGGAAAGCTGGGACCGGCGCTTCAAGGAGGGAGGAATTCCTTCCCCTGTGGAGGCGGGCGCTTTTCTCATGGCGTTCAGCCAGTATCAGATGTTGAGAGAGCGGATGGAATGACTGCGAAAGGAGCATGGTTAAAAAGATGGAACTGAAACTGCTTATGAAATCGGCAAGAAGCGCAGTGCTGGAGATTGCGGACGGGGGCCTCTATTACACGAAAGAGAAGTACAGGCTCCTGGTAAACGGTGTCTGCGTGAAGGATGTGGAAACCGTGATCACCTCTGTTTTTGGCCTGAAGCCGGAAACGGAATATGAGATCTGTCTGGTCAGGGAGGATAAAAGCGAGGCGGGCAGGGTAAGGTTTACCACCGAATACGAGTTTGTTACCCTGAACGTCAGGGATTTCGGCGCAAAGGGCGACGGGGTGCAGGATGACACCAGGTTTATCCAGGCGGCGATTCTGTGCTGTCCCAAAGACGGCAGGGTCCTGATCCCCAGAGGAACCTACCGCATCACCACCCTGTTTCTCAAAAGCGATCTCAATCTGGAGCTCCGGAAGGGGGCCGTGCTTCTGGCCGATACCGAGCGCTTTGCCTATCCCAGAGTACCAGGGCTGATCGAGAGCTACGACGAGACGGACGAGTATAATCTTGGCAGCTGGGAGGGAAACCCGCTTCCCATGTTCACGTCGATTATTATGGGCGTGGACGTGAAGAATGTTTTCCTTTACGGGGAGGGAACCATAAATGGCAACGCCTCCGGGGAAAACTGGTGGCACAATCCAAAGGTGATGGTGGGAGCCTTCCGGCCAAGAATGTTTTTTGTCACCCGCTGTCAGAATATCACCCTGCAGGGAATCAAATTCTGCAACAGCCCCTCCTGGACGCTTCATCCGTATTTCAGTCAGGATCTGCGGTTTTACAATGTGTTCGTTGAGAACCCGAGCGATTCGCCCAACACGGACGGACTGGATCCGGAATCCTGTAAGAATGTGGAGATTGCGGGAGTCCGCTTTTCACTGGGGGACGACTGCATTGCGGTGAAGTCAGGTAAGATTTATATGGGAAAGAAGCACAAGTGTCCTTCGGAAAACATTCACATCAGGCAGTGCCTGATGGAGAACGGGCACGGGGCGGTCACGCTGGGCAGCGAGATGGCGGGAGGCGTGAAGAACCTTACGGTGGAGGACTGCCTGTTTTGCCATACGGACAGAGGGCTGCGCATCAAGACGAGAAGGGGGCGGGGAGAGGATGCGATTCTCGACCGGATTACCTTCCGTAATATCGATATGGATCATGTGATGACTCCGTTCGTGGTAAACAGCTTTTATTTCTGCGACCCGGACGGGAGGACGGAATATGTACAGAGCAGGGAGCCCATGGCTGCGGACGAGAGAACGCCAAGTATCAGGAGGCTGGAATTTGAGAATATCCGTGCGGCCAACTGCCATGTGGCGGCGGCCTACTTTGACGGTCTTCCGGAACGGAAGATTGAAGAGATCGTCATGAAAAACATCACCGTGACCTATGCGGAAAATCCGAGGCAGGATGTGCCCGCCATGTCGGAGGGCGTGGAAGCGTGCAGCCTGAAAGGGATTTATGCGAATAATGTGAAGAAGCTTGTGCTCAGGAATGTTTCTATTACGGGACAGAAAGGAGAGGCCGTCACTCTGCGTAATGTGGATGAGACGCAGTGAGGGCAAAGAGAGAGCATGAAAATAGGAATTCGTCTGCATGATATGAGAAATTTACCCTTTGTGGACAAACTGGACGAGGTGAACCGGCAGGGGTTTACCTGCGTACATCTGGCACTGTCCAAGGTGCTGAAAGACATACCGTCTGATGCGCAGGCGCTTACCCCCGGCTATGCCATGCATTTAAGAAGGATATTCGAGGATAAGAGAATCGACGTTGCGGTTCTTGGCTGCTACCTGAATCCGGCCAATCCCAATCCGGAGAAGCTCAGGGAGATTATGGATCAGTACAAGGCGCATATCCGGTTTGCCTCGCTGCTTGGATGCGGCGTGGTGGGAACCGAGACCGGCGCTCCCAATGAGGAGTACAAATCCGAGCCGGCCTGCTACAGCGAACAGGCCCTGGAGCTGTTGATCAAAAACTTAAGGCCGGTGGTGGAGTATGCGGAAAAAGCGGGAGTGATCCTTGCCATTGAGCCGGTCAAAAAGCATATCGTGTATGACGCCGCAAGAGCAAGGAGCGTTCTGGATGCCATTGATTCTCCGAACCTGCAGATCATACTGGATCCGGTGAATCTTCTGGATGAAGAGAATTATGAGAATCAGAGGGAGATTGTAGAGGAGGCCATCGACCTTCTTGGCCGGGATGTGGCGGTAATTCACATCAAGGACTATCTGGTAAAGAACGGAAAGCTGACCCCCGCAGCGGCAGGGACGGGTAAAATGGACTATACCGCACTGATGAAATTTATCAAGGAGCGAAAGCCCTACATACATGTGACGTTGGAAAATACCCTTCCTCTGAATGCGGTGCAGGCGAGGGAGCATATACAGAAGCTTTGGAACGAGGCCTAGTTAAATACTAGGCCTCCAGCCGTCTTTGCCGGAAAGCACAGCCTCCCTGCGGAATTTCTGCGCCTCCTCATCCGACAGCTGTCTGACAAAGGGGGCGCGGGCTGAGGGAGCCGCACCCTCGCCAAAGCTGCGGTACTCCGCATAGAACAGGGTGCCATGGGCTTCCTTTTTGTTCCAGTCATGAAAGCCTTCCCTGCGGATGTGGCCGCCAAGCTCGCAGTCGATGAGAACGGTTTTGGCAAAATTGCGCCAGGGTCTTCCGAGATAAACGCTTTTTTCCGGACAGATCCCGGTGAAACGGCATCTGTCAAAGACATATCCGTAAGGATACCCCTCCGGTGTGGAGGCGGCCGTGACATAGCCGTAGACCGGAGGGGTTCCCTCCGCATCGGGGGCGGGCGGCTCGGAATAGACGGAGGCGATTTCGCATTCCTCGAAATAGGCGGTGGCGCTTCCGAAAATAAAATCAATATCCCCGCAGATATAGCAGTTTTTGTAGTACTGGCGGCCTACGATCCGCTCGGCAAATTCCTTGGGCCCTGTGAAGCCGCCGGGGGACAGGGCCGCAGGAGGAAGGGGGCCTGTAAAAAGCGTGTCCTGGAAGCTTTCAAAGCGGCAGTTTTCCGCCTGGATCCGGTCGCCGTCCGCATACAGGGCAATGGCCTGGCCGGCTTTCTGGCGGGGGAAGGAAGCGTTTTTGACGGTAAGGTTTCGCAGCGTGATGTCATGGCCGTCCACAAACAGAGTGTAGGAGCGGAAGGTTCCCCGTTTGGAGCCGTCCTTAAGAATCTGGGTTGCACAGTCGTCATAGGAGATGACAGTGGAAGCGGGACCGGCTCCCTCCAGGGTCAGGAATGGCCTTGCAATCGTGACTTTTTCGCAGTAGGTTCCGGGGGCAAGGTGGATGGTGACAGGCTCCATCGTGTAATCGGGAACCTGTGCGACAGCCTGGCGGATGGTTGGAAAGTGGTTTTCGCCGCTGTCTGTTTTGGAGACATAGTAATCAATCATATCGTTTGTTCCTTTCTTCCGTTTGGATCTTACAGGATAACGGGAGACTGCCTGTATTCGTTTTTGGCCGCCCCGCCGCCGTATTTTCCGGAATAGACCGCCTCGTAAATATCGCTGGCAAGGACGTCCTGCCGCAGCATGTGGAGGCCGTCCCGTTCAGGGCTTTGGGCGCTGCACCTGCCAAGAAGGGCGGGGGCATCCGCCAGCTTGGAGAGCAGAGGGATGTCCGCATTTTTTTTGATGACGGAGAGCAGCGGGGCGCAGGTTCTGCGAAAGCCAAGCAGCCGCGCATAGGGGACGGGGAGCCTGCGTTCCAAAAAAGGGGCCGCATAAGCCTTCGGCGTTCGGATTTCGAGAAGAATATGCATCAGGATGCGGCTTATTCTCGTGTAGGTAACTTCCTTTGTTTTGAGCAGGCGGCAGAAGCTGTCAAATCCTTCAAATTCAGGAAGGCTGTTTCGTATCCGGTCCGAGAGGTCGACGCTGCAGTCCAGATAATCGGAAAAACCGTCCTCCTGCCCCATGAGGAGACGGTAATGGAGGAGGGAGGAAAAGTCGCCGCAGGTCAGAAAAGAGGCTGGGTATTCTTCCAAAATACCAGGCCGGGCCCCTTCGATGGCGGCCCGGATTGCGCAGGCGCTGCTGAAACCTCCGGGCTTGCCGTCCAGATCCTTCCCGTGGTAGGGGCTCCCCTGCCGTTTCAGGGTAAAGGGACGGATGGGGCTGTTTGTGGCAAGAAGGGACTTGCAGTATTCCAGGGCAAGGATGTTGTTGGGAGAGGTCAGAAGCGTTTCGGGAATCCTTCCTTTGTGACCTGAGTCTGCCTGCGCAAGGGCCTGGTATCTGGCTGCGGGAAAAGAGAGCCCCTGTTTTAGGAGGGAACGCAGCAGGGAGTCATACCCGCGGGACGGATAGGCGAGACGACCGGCCAGGGCAAGGATGGAATCCAGATTTCCCTCCTCGCTTCCAAAGGAGAGAAAATCGATGGAGCCAAGGCGGTTCAGCAAAGCCACGGCCCCTCCCGCAAAGAATTCCGCACTGGAGAGAGCGTACAGACAGGGAAGCTCGATGACGGCGTCGGCGCCGCCCAAAAGAGCCATCCGGGTCCGCAAATACTTGTTAAATATGGCGGGGGCTCCCCGCTGGACAAAATTTCCGCTCATCAGGGCCAGAACATAATCAGCTCCGGTAAGAAGCCGTGTCTGTTCAATCTGGTAGCGGTGCCCGTTGTGAAACGGATTGTATTCGGCAATGACGGCGGCGATTTTCATAAAACAGTCACTCTTTCCTGCAATTTTGCGCGGCAGTGCCGTGCGCTAGAATAAATGTATCATAAATCGGCGGTGAAGTGCAAACCTTTCCCGCACAATTCCCGCTTAGTGCCGGCCCGTCCGCTTTCCGAAAGCCCGGGCATTTTATTCGTGAAATCCGATTTGTAACATCAGTCCGGAAGACCAAACCGGTTCCGGAGCAGACTGGCAGGGCCCAAAGCGGGAATTGCGCAGGAAAAGTTTTGGCAGAAAACGCAGAACCGTGTGCGTTGGTTTTGTATGGAAATTTGCACAATTTTTTTCCGGATTTGGACTTGCCCGGGAAGGTGGTATGAGATATAATTTTTTATAAATATGTAAGCGTTTACACGCTCATGCCAAATGTCGAAAGGAGAAGGTATTATGTCGTATATTGATGTGATCAAGGAGAAGGCAAAGTCGGACAGGCGAACCATTGTCCTGCCGGAAACCACGGATAAGAGAACATTGATCGCTGCGTCGCACATTATAGCGGAGGGGATTGCGGACATTATTATGATCGGAAACAGGGAGAAGATCATGGACGGCGCCACCTGGCTTGAGATCGAGCTGGACGGGGTTAAGATCATAGATCCCTTAAACTGTGATAAACTGGATGCCTATGTGGAACTGCTTTACCAGACGAGAAAAGCAAAGGGGATGACCCCGGAGAAGGCCAGAGAAATCCTTCTGCATGATTTCCTTACTTTCGGCGTGATCATGGTGAAGGCCAATGACGCAGACGGAATGGTGGCGGGCGCCTGCCATGCCACGGCGGATACCTTAAGGCCGGCGCTCCAGATTCTGAAGACGGCGCCCGGCGTGAAGCTGGTATCGGGATTTTTCCTGATGTGTGTGCCGGACTGCGAGTTCGGGGACAACGGAACCTTTTTATTTGCGGACTGCGGTCTGAATCAGAATCCTACGGCGGAAGAGCTGGCCGCGATTGCGGATTCCTCCGCAAAAAGCTTCAAGAGCCTTGTGGGAAGCAAGCCCATTATCGCCATGCTCTCCCATTCCACCAAGGGAAGCGCCCATCACGAGATGGTGGACAAGGTGGTGGAGGCCACAAGGATCGCCCATGAGCAGTATCCGGGGCTTACGCTGGACGGTGAGCTGCAGCTGGATGCCGCGCTGGTTCCTTCCGTGGCCAAATCAAAATCTCCCGGCAGCGACGTGGCAGGCAAGGCGAACGTGCTGATTTTCCCTAACCTGGATGCGGGAAATATCGGTTACAAGCTGGTGCAGAGGCTTGGAAGGGCGGAAGCCTACGGCCCAATGCTCCAGGGAATCGCAAAGCCGGTAAACGACCTTTCAAGAGGCTGTTCCTGGCAGGATATCGTGGGAGTGGTTGCCCTGACGGCAGTGCAGGCACAGCTGTCCTGAGTGCGTAAACGAGAAGAAGGAGAGACAAATATGAATATTTTGGTTATCAATTGCGGGAGCTCATCCCTCAAATTTCAGCTGATCGACGCAAAAAGCGAGCAGCTGATCGCAAAGGGACTGTGCGAGAGGATCGGTATTGACGGCAGCCAGATCACCTATACGCCGACGCAAGGAGAAAAGGTGGAGACGGTAACGCCCATGAAGGATCACACGGATGCCATCCGCCTGGTGCTGGGCGCCCTCACGGATGAGAAATGCGGCGTTGTCAAAAGCCTTAAGGAGATTGGGGCGGTAGGACACAGGATCGTGCACGGAGGAGAAAATTTTGCTTCCTCGACGCTCATCACAGAGGAAGTGATTGAGGCGATCAGACAGTGCAATGATCTGGCGCCCTTACATAATCCGGCCAATCTGATCGGGATTGCGGCGTGCAGGGAGCTGATGCCGGACACGCCTATGGTGGCTGTCTTTGACACGGCCTTCCATCAGACCATGCCGCAGGAGGCTTACCTCTACGGCATTCCCTATGAATATTATGAGAAGTACAAGGTGAGAAGATACGGTTTTCACGGCACAAGCCATTCCTACGTGTCCCGTCAGGCGGCAAAGCTTCTGGGGCGAGAGTATGAGGAGCTGAAACTGATCGTATGCCATCTGGGCAACGGCGCAAGCGTATCGGCTGTCAGGGAGGGAAAATGCGTGGATACCTCCATGGGACTGACGCCTCTCGAGGGACTGATCATGGGAACCCGAAGCGGCGATCTGGATCCGGCCATCATTGAATTCCTCTGTAATAAGGAAGGAAAGAGCGTGGGGGAGATTCTGGGCGAGCTGAACAAAAAGTCGGGGGTGCTGGGCCTTTCAGGCGGATTTTCCTCCGATTTCCGGGATCTGGAGGAGCAGTTCCACAAGGATGCGGATTTTGCGGTGAGAACCATGAAGGCTTTTGCCTACCGGGTGGCCAAGTATATCGGCGCCTATACGGCGGCCCTGAACGGTGTGGACGCCATCTGTTTTACCGCCGGGCTTGGAGAGAACAGCGGCTTTATCCGGGAGAAAATCTGCGCATACCTGGGATATCTGGGAATCACGCTGGATCCGGAGGCAAACCAGAAGAGAGGACAGGATATCGATATCACCACGCCGCAGAGCCGGACGAGAGTTCTGGTGATCCCGACCAATGAAGAACTTGCGATTGCACGGGAGACCTATGGTCTGGTGAAATAATTTTTTATCAGGTATTGACAAAAAGGGACACCGTAGTTATAATTGTCTGAGTGCGAGCAGGTTTACAGTACGGGCGTGTATGCTGTCAAAATAAATTTTTCACAGTATACGCATAGGAGTTAAGTATGTTGATAAATCTGACTGATGTTTTTTCATCTGAGGGAAGTGCCAGGAAGATAAGTGCAGCTTATGAAGGCAGTCATTTTTCCTATATGGGTAATGTGTATCCCGTGTCCAGGGATTCGGAGGTTTTGCTTACGCTGACGAATGCGGGACCGGGCCGTGCGCTGATTGAGGGAGAGCTTAAGGCCAGGCTGACAATTCCCTGTGACAGATGCCTGCAGGACGTGGAAATTCCCATTACTGCGGCGTTTGCGCACCAGGCAGTGTCTCCCGAAGGACGGCAGGAACAGACCGGAGGGGAAGAAGATCAAAACTTTATATCCGGCTATGAGCTGGACGTAAATGTTCTCATGAACAACGAAATCTTAATTAATATGCCAGCCAAGGTTTTGTGCGGTAAGGACTGTAAGGGAATCTGTACGGTCTGCGGACAGAATCTGAATGAAGGGGAATGCGGGTGCGACAGGTTTGTGCCGGATCCCAGGATGGCAGCGATTAAAGATATCTTTTATGCGAATAAGGAGGTGTAACGATGTCTATTTGTCCTAAGAATAAATCTTCTAAGTCCAGAAGAGATAAGAGAAGAGCAAACTGGAAGATGAGCGCTCCCACATTAGTAAAGTGCAGCAAATGCGGCGCATTGATGGTGCCTCACAGAGTGTGCAAGGCTTGCGGTTCTTACAATAAGAAAGAAATCGTCAGCGTTGATTAGTTGAATGAAGATGAGCATGAGGATCAAGGGTTTCAGATTTGAGGCCCTTGATTTTTACGCTACAGTTTAGTATAGTTAGTAATGGGAAAGGTATGGCTGGTTGTATGGCGGAAATGGTAAAAGTTGCAGTGGATGCCATGGGCGGCGACAATGCGCCGGAGCAGATCGTAAAGGGTGCGGTGGAGGCTGTCAATGAAAGCTCCCATGTAAAAGTTTTTCTGGTCGGACAGGAAAATGTTGTAAATGATGAGCTTGCGAAATATACATATAATAAAGAGCAGGTGAAGGTAGTGAACGCCACAGAGGTCATAGAGACGGCAGAGCCGCCTGTGATGGCGATCCGTAAAAAGAAGGACTCCTCTCTGGTAAAAGCGCTTAACCTGGTGAAGGACAAAACATGCGACGCCTATGTGTCAGCCGGAAGCACCGGAGCAACGCTTGTGGGCGGCCAAGTGATTGTGGGAAGAATAAAGGGAGTGGAGCGTCCGCCCCTTGCACCGCTTATTCCCACGGAAAAGGGCTGTTCTCTGCTTATCGACTGCGGCGCCAATGTGGATGCGAGGCCTTCCCACCTGGTACAGTTCGCCAAGATGGGCTCCGTCTATATGGAGCACGTGATGGGAGTTGCAAGTCCCAGGGTGGCGATCGTTAATATCGGGGCGGAGGAGGATAAGGGGAATGCGCTGGTAAAGGAGACTTTCCCTCTCCTTAAGAATTGCCCGGATATCAATTTTGTGGGAAATATCGAGGCGAGAGACATTCCGGCAGGAGATGCGGACGTGATCGTGTGCGAGGCCTTTGTGGGAAATGTGATATTGAAGATGTATGAGGGCGTTGGCGGAACGCTGATCAGGAAGGTGAAGGCGGGAATGATGACCTCTCTGCGCAGCAAGATCGGTGCGGTTCTGGTAAAACCCGCATTGAAGAACACGCTCAAGGCGTTTGATCTGGAGCAGTACGGAGGAGCGCCCCTTCTCGGGCTGAACGGTCTTGTGGTCAAGACCCATGGAAGCTCCAAGGCGGTGGAAATCAAAAATTCTATTCTGCAATGTATCACCTTTACAGAACAGAATATCAATCAAAAAATAAAAGAAAAAATTACGATGGAAGAAAGTTAAGAAAGGAAATGTAACGATGGAATTTGAAAAATTAAAAGAGGTAATTGCAAGCGTACTGAGCGTGGATCCTGACGAAATCACTATGGAAAGCACATTCATGGATGACCTGGGAGCTGATTCCCTGGATGTTTTTCAGATTGTCATGGGGATAGAGGAAGAGTTTGGGATCGAGGTTCCCCCGGAAGAAGCGGAAAAGATCACCACGGTGGAAGAAGCGGTTAACTTAATTAAAAATGCTGTTAATTAAATAAGAGTTGGTAAAACGGTCAATTTAGCAGCGCCGGCCCGCAAAGCGTGTCGGCGTTTGTTCATGACAGGCGGATTTTTACTGAGTGATTGGCCTGTCAAAGTTTCTGAATGAGGTTAGAAGGATATGCTTGCAGCTGACAGCAGAAAGCTGGAAAAGAAGATAGGGTATGAGTTTAAGGACAAGGCGCTGCTTTGTCAGGCGCTGACGCACAGCTCCTTTTCCAATGAACAGAAAATCAATAAATATCACAACTACGAGAGACTGGAGTTTCTGGGGGACGCAGTGCTGGAACTGGCATCCAGCAGATTCTTTTTTGTGAATTATCCGGATATGTCCGAAGGAGAGATGACGAGGAGACGTTCCTCCACGGTCTGCGAGCCCGCACTTGCCTTCTGTGCGAAGGATCTGAATCTGGGAGCTTATATTCTCCTTGGAAAAGGCGAGGAGGCCACCGGAGGCCGCGGCAGGGATTCCATTATTTCGGATGTGATGGAGGCCATCATCGGGGCGATCTATCTGGACAGCGGCTTTGAGAGAGCCGAAAAATTTATTATGGACTTCATTTTGTCGGATCTGGAGAACAAGCAGCTTTTTTATGACAGCAAAAGTATTTTGCAGGAGCGCGTGCAGAAAACCGGAGGGGTTGTGCACTATGAGCTTGTGGAGGAGACGGGGCCTGAGCACGATAAGCAGTTTGTGGTGAGGGCGCTGATCAATAACAGGGCGGTTAGTACGGGGATCGGAAGAAGCAAAAAGGCGGCGGAGCAGCAAGCGGCCTATGAAGTGCTTTTAAAAGAGGAGAAATAAATTCTTTATGTATCTTAAGAGTATAGAAATACATGGTTTTAAATCTTTTGCCAATAAGATTGTGTTTCAGTTTCACAACGGTATCACCGGAATTGTGGGACCGAATGGAAGCGGCAAGAGTAATGTGGCCGATGCGGTGCGCTGGGTGCTCGGAGAGCAGAGGGTAAAGCAGCTGCGGGGGGCCTCCATGCAGGATGTCATCTTTTCGGGTACAGAAATGAGAAAGCCTCTGGGGTACGCTTATGTGGCGATCACGCTGGACAACTCCGATCACCAGCTTGCGATTGATTACGACGAGGTGACAGTGGCCAGACGGATTTACCGTTCCGGCGAGAGCGAGTATCTCTTGAACGGAACCGTCTGCCGTCTCAAGGATGTGAACGAGCTGTTTTACGATACCGGTATCGGAAAGGAAGGCTATTCCATTATCGGACAGGGACAGATTGAAAAGATTCTGAGCGGAAAGCCGGAGGAGCGGCGGGAGCTGTTCGACGAGGCGGCAGGAATCGTAAAGTTCAAGAGGAGAAAGGCGGCGGCCCAGAAAAAGCTGGAGGATGAAAAGCAGAATCTCGTCCGCGTGAAGGATATTCTCTCCGAGCTGGAAAAACAGACAGGCCCTCTGGAAAGGCAGTCCGAGACGGCAAAGGTTTACCTGAAAAAAAAGGAAGAGCTGAGGCGCCTGGACGTGAATCTGTTTCTGATGGAGAACGCCAGCCTTAAGGAGCAGTCAGCCTCCGTGGAGGAAAAGTATGGGATTGCCGCCGGCGATCTGGAGAGCACAACCGCACAGTACGAAAAAATTAAGGAAGAATATGAACAGATACAGGGGCAGATAGAGCTTCTCGATGAAACGATTGAAAAGAGCCGCACCGCACTGACAGACACCAGCGTCCTGCGGGGAAAGCTGGAGGGTGAAATCAATGTTCTGAAGGAGCAGATCCATTCGGCTAAGAGCAATGAACAGCACCTGCTCTCCAGGAAAGAGACGGTTCAGAGGGAGATTGATACAAAGAACCGGGACAAAGATGAGATTTTAAGAGATAAGGACATCATAGACCGGCAGGCGGCCGAGCTTGAGAAGACCAGGAATGAGGCAAGAGAGCGTCTGGAGGCTGTCCAGGGCGTGATAGAGGAGCTGAATAACCGTATTGAAAGCGGTAAAAATACCATTATCGATGCCCTGAACTCGAGAGCCACCATCAAATCAAAGCTGGGCCGCTACGATACCATGACGGAGCAGATCAATATTCGAAAGGCGGAGCTTACGTCCCGGCTTCTTCGCATGAAGTCGGACGAGGCCCATCAGGAAGCCGCCATGAAGGAGCTGGAGGAGGAGTTTGAGCGGATCAACGAACAGATCCGTTTGCTGGGCGAATCCCAGGCGTCAAAAGAGGAAAAGCTTTCCCTGATCCGTGACGAGCTTGCCGCAAAGGATCAGAAGCTCAGGGACACGCAGGTCAGCTATCACAAGAAAAAATCGCAGCTGGAGGCTCTCTCCAACCTGACCGAGCGCTACGAGGGCTACGGCGGCAGCATCAAGCGCGTGATGGAGCACAGGGAGCGGGAAAAGGGCATCATTGGCGTAGTTGCGGACATTATCAAAGTGGATAAAAAGTACGAGACGGCCATTGAGACGGCTCTTGGGGGGAATATCCAGAATATTGTCACGGACAACGAGGATACCGCCAAACGAATGATCGCCTTTTTGAAGCAGAGCAAAGGCGGCAGGGCCACCTTTCTTCCTCTTACCAGCATTACAAACCCACAGGAGTTCAAAAATCAGCCGGCCCTTAAGGAAGAAGGCGTGATCGGCATAGCCGACCAGCTGGCAAAAGTGGATCCGAAATACCGCAATGTGGCGAAGTCTCTTCTTGGCCGGATCCTGGTGGTGGATCACGTGGACCATGCGGTGAAGATTGCCAGAAAATACGGATACAGCATCCGCATGGTTACGCTGGAGGGGGAGATGCTTGTTCCGGGCGGCGCCATCAGCGGCGGTACGTTTAAAAACAGCAGCAATCTTCTGGGACGAAGAAGAGAGATGGAGGAGCTGGAAGCCAGGGTAAAGGAATACCTGAAGGAGATCGACGGCCTTCTTCAGGAGATAGAGGACACCAAGGCCGAACGAAACAGGTTGCGCCTTGGCCTGGAGGAGGACAAGGCTTCTCTGCAGAGGAAATTCATTGAACAGAACACCGCCCGCTTAAATGTGATCAAGGCAAGGGAGCGCAGGGACGAGGCATCAGAAGGTTCCCAGGAGCTGAAAGCAGAGGAGCGGGAGATCGAGAACCAGATCCGGGAGATCCGTGAAAGCAAGGAGGAAATTCAGAAAGAACTGCGGCTTTCCGAGGAGACGGAAAAGCAGGTGGAGGCCGAGATCCAGGAATTCCAGAAGCAGCTTGACGAAAAGAGGGCGGAGGAATCCGAGGAATCCCAGAACGCCGCTTCCTGGGATGTGGAAGTGGAAAAGATGCTCCAGCAGCAGGGTTTCCATCAGCAGAACGCAGACCGTATCGGGGGAGAGATCCAGCGTTTTCTGGAGGAACTTGCAGAGATTGAGGAGGGCCTGTTAAAGAGCGGGGAGGATATCAAAAACAAAGAAGGCAGCATCACGCAGATTCAGCAGACCATCGCAGCCTCCCATACCACCCAGAGCGACGCCCAGATTCGTCTTAAGGAGGATATGGGGAGGAAGGAAGAACTTGCCGCCAGACAGAAAAACTTTTTTAACGACAGGGAATCTCTCTCCCAGCGGATGACAGCCCTTGACAAGGAGGTTTACCGTCTGAACGCCCAGAGGGAGAAGCTTCAGGAAATGCTGGAATCCCAGATCAATTATATGTGGGACGAGTACGAGATTACCCTTTCGGATGCGGCCGCTCTGCGCAATGAGGCGATGAATGACCTTGGGGTCATGAAAAAGGAGATTTCCGCACTGAAAGATCAGATCCGAAAGCTCGGGGACGTGAATGTAAACGCAATCGAGGATTACAAAAATCTGATGGAGCGTTACGGGTTTCTCAAGAATCAGCATGACGACCTGGTGGAGGCGGAAAAGACGCTGGAGGGGATCATCGAAGAACTGGATACGGCGATGCGAAAGCAGTTTAACGAGAAATTCGCACAGATCAGCCATGAGTTTGACAAGGTCTTCAAGGAACTGTTCGGCGGAGGAAAAGGAACCCTGGAGCTCATGGAGGAGGAAGATATCCTGGAAGCGGGGATCCGGATCATAGCCCAGCCGCCCGGAAAAAAGCTTCAGAATATGATGCAGCTCTCCGGCGGGGAAAAGGCCCTTACGGCCATAGCGCTTCTGTTTGCGATACAGAATCTGAAGCCTTCCCCCTTCTGCCTGCTTGACGAGATTGAGGCTGCGCTGGATGAGAGCAATGTATCCAGATTTGCCCGCTATTTACATAAACTGACCAGGAGCACGCAGTTTATCGTGATCACCCACAGGAGGGGAACCATGGAGCAGGTGGACCGGCTGTATGGAATCACCATGCAGGAGAAGGGTGTCTCCACCCTGGTAAGCGTGAATTTGATAGATAAGGAGTTGGATGATTAATGGCAGGATTTTTCAGCAGGCTGAAGGAAAGCCTTGGCAAAACCAGGGACAATATCGTAAACGGAATCGATTCCGTGTTTGGCGGTTTCTCATCGATTGACGAGGATTTTTATGAGGAGCTGGAGGAGACCCTCATTATGGGGGATATCGGGGTGAACGCCACACAGAAGATCCTGGAGCGTTTAAGGACGCAGGTAAAAGAGAATCACATTAAGGAACCGGGAGAGTGCCGGGAATTTCTGATCCAGAGCATCAAGGAGCAGATGCAGGTGGGGCAGACGGCCTATGAATTTGAAAACAGGCAGTCCGTGATCCTCGTAATCGGCGTTAACGGTGTGGGGAAGACGACTTCGGTGGGAAAGCTTGCGGCCATCTTAAAGGGCCAGGGGAAAAAGGTGCTGATTGCGGCTGCGGATACCTACCGCGCGGCTGCCGGGGAGCAGCTCAGTACCTGGGCGGACAGGGCCGGGGTGGATATGATCGGAGGCGTTGCGGGGGCCGACCCCGCCAGCGTGGTGTATGATGCGGTGAATGCGGCTAAGGCCCGCCATGCGGATGTGCTTGTGTGCGATACGGCGGGGCGCCTTCACAACAAAAAGAATCTCATGGAGGAGCTCAAGAAGATCAACCGGATCATTGACAGGGAGTTTCCGGACGCCCACAGGGAAAATCTCGTGGTTCTGGACGGCACCACCGGACAGAACGCTTTAAATCAGGCGAGAGAGTTCGGGGAGACGGCGGAGCTTACCGGCATTATCCTCACCAAAATGGACGGAACGGCAAAGGGAGGAATCGCGGTGGCAATCCAGTCCGAGCTTCATATTCCGGTGAAATACATCGGCGTTGGGGAAAAGATTGAGGATCTGCAGAAGTTTGATCCGGAGCTGTTTGTAAACGCCCTGTTTGCGCTGGAGGAGCAGGAGGCTTTGCAGGAATAGAGTTTGGAGGAAAGCTATGGAAGGAATTATGCTTACGCTTGAGAAATTTGAGGAAGCTTCCGAGGTCGTGAGGAAGGTGACCCAGGAGACAAAACTGGTCTACAGCGATTTTTACAGCGCCCAGACCGGGGGAAAAGTGTATTTGAAACCGGAAAACATGCAGTTTACAGGGGCTTACAAGCTGAGGGGGGCCTACTATAAGCTGAGCACGCTCTCCGGTGAGGAGCGGGAGAAGGGATTGATCACGGCCTCTGCCGGAAACCATGCCCAGGGCGTCGCCTATGCGGCAAAGTGCTACGGAGTGCGGGCGGTTATCGTAATGCCCACCACGACGCCTCTGATCAAGGTAAACCGGACCAAGGGATACGGTGCGGAGGTTGTGCTTTTCGGGGACGTGTACGACGAGGCGTGCGGCCATGCCCTGGAGCTGGCGCAGCAGAACGGCTACACCTTTATTCACCCGTTTGACGATCCGGCGGTGGCCACAGGACAGGGAACCATCGCAATGGAGATTTTTAAGGAGCTTCCCCTGGTGGATTACATTCTGGTTCCCGTAGGGGGCGGCGGGCTGGCCACGGGAGTTTCCACTCTGGCAAAGCTCTTAAATCCCAAGATCCGGGTGATCGGCGTGGAGCCGGCGGGGGCCGCCTGTCTGAAGGAATCGCTAAAGCAGGGCAGGGTGGTGACTCTCCCCAGGGTCAGCACCATTGCGGACGGTACGGCGGTGAAGACGCCGGGAAGCAGTATTTTTCCTTATCTTAGTGAAAATCTGGACGACATTATCACCGTGGAGGACGAGGAGCTGGTGGTTGCGTTCCTTGACATGGTGGAAAACCATAAAATGGTGGTGGAAAATTCCGGCCTGCTGACGGTGGCAGCCCTGAAGCATCTGGATCTGAAGGGAAAGAAGGCGGTTGCGATCTTAAGCGGCGGAAATATGGATGTGATCACCATGTCCAGCGTGGTTCAGCAGGGACTCATCCTGCGAAACCGGATTTTTACGGTTTCCGTGCTTCTTCCCGATAAACCGGGCGAGCTTTCCCGGGTGGCGGATGTGATTGCAAAGGAAAACGGTAACGTCATAAAGCTGGAGCACAACCAGTTTGTCTCTATCAACAGAAATGCAGCGGTGGAACTTCGTATCACTCTGGAAGCCTTTGGTACAGAGCACAAAAACCAGATTATCGACGCTCTGAAAGAGAACGGCTATCAGCCCAAGGTGGTTCGGACCAATATCTGACAAAGGATCTTTGGAACTGATAATTACACAGGAAGTCTGCATACTATAAGCAGTATGCGGACTTTTGTCTTTTTACCGGAAAGGATGGAGGATATGAATAGTCAAAGTCATCTTGGAATAAGAAAATATATAGCGATAACTTTTGCCTGCGCACTGTATGGAGCCGGAGTCAGCCTGTTTGTGGATCCCAATGATCTGGCGCCCGGAGGCTTTACCGGTCTTTCCGTTATGCTGAACCGGCTTCTGTCCGTTGAAACCGGTACGATCTATCTGTTTCTCAACATTCCGGTGATCTGTCTTGGAATCTGGAAATTCGGATGGAAATTCACGGTGTCCACGCTGTATGCGATCCTGGTGGTATCGCTGTCTGCGAATCTCTTTGCCCTTACAAAGCCCTTGACCATGGAGCCCATGCTTGGCGCTTTGTTTGGCGGAATCCTAAATGGCGCCGGCCTCGGGATTGTTTTGAGAAACAGTGCGACTACGGGCGGGACGGATATTATTATCAAATGCCTGCGTCAGCGCATTCCTCACCTGAAAACAGGCTCTCTGATGCTGATGATGGATGCGGTCATTATCGGGGCCAGCGGCTTTGTGTTCGGGAATCTGGATTCCGTTATGTACAGCATCATCTCTGTCATCGCCACCTCGGCCGTGATGGATATGGTGCTGTATGGAAGAGACGGCGCAAAGCTGATTTATATCATCAGCGACAAGGCGGAGGCCATAACACCCCGGATTCTTACGGATCTGGATGTGGGCGTAACCTATCTGGAGGGAAGCGGCGCTTACAAAAATGTAGAAAAAAAGGTGATTATGTGCGTGGTAAAAAAGCAGATGGCCCACAAGGTGGAAGAGATCGTAAAGCAGGAGGATTCCTCCGCATTCATGATTGTCTCAAGCGCTTCCGAGATCTACGGAGAGGGCTACAAGAGCTACTTTGGAGAGATCATCTGACAAAAGCATGTATTGCTTTTCCTTGTCAGATATTGTATGATGAGTTCACATAATGCGTTAAGCTAATCTACGGATGACAGGAAATGGAGGCACGATAATGAAAAAAATACAAAACGCAAAACAGTTCATTGCCGTCTGCCTGGCGCTTGGAATGGCGCTGCTTCCGGCAAATGTGATAAAGGCGCTGGCCGCCGAGGTAGTGGCGACGGTGGAGGGCACGGTTCTGTCGGGAACCACCTCGGATATCCTGAAGCTTTCCACCAGGGAGGGCGACATGGAGATCAAGCTGGATAGCGGAACGGATACCAGCGCCTGCAAGATATTGCTGCCGGACAAGAAAATCAGCGTTTCGGTATCCCACGGCTCAGACGGCTATATGCATGCGGTTAAGATCACCGGAGAAGCGCAGGCATCTTCGGTTTCCGTTGACGCTTCCACCACGGCTACCGTGACGGGGACGCTCTCGGAGGATACGAAGAGCGATATCCTGTATGTGGATACGCCTCAGGGGCAGATGGAGATCAAGCTGGATCCCACCACGAATATCAGCGGATGCTCGGTGCTGATAGCGGGAAAAAGTTATTCCATCACCTGTGCCAGGGGTTCCGACGCCTACATGCATGCGGTGAGTATTTCCGACGGGACGGGGGGAACAAGCGGCTTATCCAACACGGGAAGCAACTCATCCGGGCTTACGCCTGCGCCGGCTTCCGCCATAAATGCGTCCACGTCCACCGTAACGGGCAAGGTCTCCGACAACACCAGGGCGGCGGATCTTTTGTACCTGAAAACAAATGACGGGGAGATGCAGATTGTGATTGACGCAGACACGGATTCCAGAGGAGGAATGGTTCTGACCCCGGGCAATAAGCTGACCGTATCCGTTTACCGGGGCTCCGACGCCTATATGCACGCCGCCGTGGTTACGGGAAACAAGGACGGCTATCAGAGCGTGGAAATCGACACCTCTTCTCCGGCCACGGTAACCGGCACGGTGGGAAGCAAATCCACGGAGAACATTCTGTTTCTGGATACGCCCCAGGGCCAGATGGAGTTAAAGCTTGACTGCGTAAGGAGCGTTACAAATTGCAAGGTTCTGGTAAGCGGAAGCAAGCTTACGCTTACCTGTGCAAGGGGGTCTGACGCCTATATGCATGCGCTGGATATCACAGGCGCTTAAGATACATAACCAGAAGAAAAGGAAAAGAGGGGTAAATCAATGGCAAGATTAACATTTGTAGGGGGGATACATCCCTACGACGGGAAGGATCTGTCCAAGGATAAGCCGATCCGGGAGGTTTTTCCCAAGGGAGATCTGATCTATCCTCTGTCGCAGCATATCGGTGCGCCGGCATCCCCCATCGTAAAAAAGGGAGACCGGGTTCTTACCGGACAGAAGATAGCGGAGGCGTCCGGCTTTGTCTCGGCGCCGATTTACGCCACGGTTTCGGGAACCGTGAAAGCGGTTGAGCCAAGACGGGTGGTGACAGGCGATAACGTGATGAGTATCGTGGTGGAAAATGACGGGCTCTACGAGGAGATCGACTGGCCCGAGGGGAAGCCTTTCGAAGAGCTTACCCGGGAGGAAAAGATCGATCGGATCAGGGAGGCCGGAATTGTCGGTATGGGAGGTGCTGGCTTTCCGACCTTTATCAAGCTTTCTCCCAAGGAGCCGGAAAAAATCGATTATGTGATTGTAAACTGTGCGGAGTGCGAGCCCTATCTTACCTCGGATTACCGCAAGATGCTGGAGGAGCCGGAAAAGCTGATCAGCGGCCTTAAGGTCTCTCTGAGCCTGTTTGAGAATGCAAGAGGAATCCTTGCGGTGGAAGATAATAAGCCGGACTGTATCGAGCTTCTCAAAAGGCTTACCAGGGATGAGACGAAGATTACCGTGAAGGCGCTCAAAACCAAATATCCCCAGGGCTCCGAGAGGCAGCTGATCTATGCGGCAACGGGAAGGGCCATCAGCTCTGCCAAGCTTCCGGCGGACGTTGGGTGCGTGGTCAATAATGTGGATACGGTGATCGCCATACATAATGCAGTGGTGGAAGGAAGACCTCTCATGTACCGGATCGTGACCGTGACGGGAGATGCGGTGGCGGATCCCTGCAATTTCAAGGTGAGAATCGGAACCAATTACCATGAGCTGGTGGAGGAGGCGGGCGGCTTCAAGGAGCAGCCGGTGAAGATCGTCTCCGGGGGGCCCATGATGGGTTTTGGAATTTTTGATCTGGATGTGCCGGCAACCAAGACATCCTCAGCCCTTCTGTGCCTGACGAAGGATGATGTGTCCGCCATGGAGCCGGGACCGTGCATCAACTGCGGCAAATGCGTGGAGGCATGTCCGGGAAGAGTGGTCCCCAAGGTGATTGCGGATGATGCGGAGCATTATGACGAGGAAGCTTTTTTGAAACACAACGGAATGGAATGCTGCGAGTGCGGCTGCTGCAGCTATGTCTGCCCGGCAAAGCGTCCCCTCACCCAGGTGATCAAATCCATGCGTAAGATGCAGCTTGCCAAGAGAAAGAAAAAGTAGGAGGAAAGATTGATGAGCAATTTGATGAAAGTGTCCTCCAATCCTCATATCAGATCCAGGGTTACTACCAGCAACATTATGCTGGCGGTGGTGATCGCCCTGCTTCCTGCCGCCGGATTTGGAATCTACAATTTCGGATTGGATGCGCTGATTTTGATACTGGTTACCGTATCGTCCACGGTGCTGACAGAGTTTCTCTATGAAAAGGCCATGCACAGGCCGGTTACCATAGGTGATTTTTCCGCAGTGGTGACAGGACTTTTGCTGGCGCTGAATCTGCCTTCCACGCTGCCTTGGTGGGTTGCCGTGATCGGCGGGATCTTTGCGATTCTTGTTGTAAAAATGCTTTTCGGAGGTCTGGGTCAGAATTTTATGAATCCCGCACTGGGAGCCAGATGCTTTCTGCTGATCTCCTATACCTCTCTCATGTGTAATTTTGAGACGGATACTTATACGGGGGCGACACCTCTTGCGTCTCTGAAGGCAGGAGAGAATGTAAATATCCTGGATATGGTGATCGGACGCACGGCTGGAACCATCGGGGAGACCTCCATGGTGGCTATCGTGATAGGAGCCTGCTTTTTGATTCTCCTTGGGATCATCGATCTCAAAATTTCCGGAAGCTATCTCGTGAGCTTTCTTCTTTTTCTCACATTTTTTGGCGGTCATGGCTTTGATCCGGCCTTTCTCAGTGCGCATCTTGCAGGAGGCGGGCTGATGCTTGGAGCCTTTTTCATGGCAACCGATTATGTGACCCGGCCTGTCACGAAGAAAGGGCAGTATGTGTATGGCGTCCTGCTGGGAATCCTGACCGGGATTTTCCGAATTTTCGGTCCTTCCGCAGAGGGCGTGTCCTATGCGATTATTATCGGAAACCTTCTGGTGCCGCTGATTGAAAAAATCACCTTTCCGAAAGCGTTTGGGGAAGGAGGGGAAAAGGTATGAAAAATATGATAAAGGATGCCGCCGTCCTCTTTGTGATCACGGTGGCGGCCGGGCTGATTCTTGGCTTTGTCTATCAGATCACAAAAGAACCCATTGCCCTTGCGGAGGAAAAGGCGGCAAATGAAGCCTATGCGGAGGTGTTTGCGGACGCTTCCTCCTTTGAGGAGTGTGCGCTGGCGGACCCTGCAGCGGATCCTGTCTGGACGGAAGAATACAAGGCGGTGGATATCGAAAAAGCGCTGGAAGCGAAGGACGGGGCGGGAAGTGTTCTCGGCTACATACTGACGGTTACGAGCCATGAGGGGTATGGGGGAGACATTACCTTTACCATGGGAATCCGGATGGACGGAACCCTGAACGGGATTTCCATTCTGGATATTTCCGAGACCGCAGGACTTGGCATGAAGGCGGAGGCTGTGCTCAAGCCTCAGTTTCAAAATAAAAACGTGTCGAATTTCACCTACACAAAGACGGGAGCGTCCTCGGAGAGCCAGATTGACGCAATCAGCGGCGCCACGATCACAACAAATGCGGTGACCACTGCGGTAAACGCCGGTCTATACTATTTTCAGACACAGTTAGGAGGGAATGCGGGATGAAAGAAAACAGTGCGGCTGAACGTTTAAAAAACGGTATTCTTACAGAAAATCCAACCTTTGTGCTGATGCTTGGCATGTGTCCCACGCTGGCGGTCACAACATCAGCGGTGAACGGTCTTGGCATGGGGCTTACCACCATGGTGGTTCTCGCCCTCAGCAACATGTTCATATCCATGCTGCGCAAAGTGATACCGGATAAGGTGAGGATTCCTGCGTTTATCGTGGTGATCGCCTCCTTTGTCACGGTGGTGGAGCTTTTGCTTAAGGCGTTTATCCCTTTCCTGTACAGCGCCCTGGGGCTTTATATTCCCCTGATCGTGGTGAACTGTATTATTCTGGGGCGCGCGGAGAGCTACGCCTCCAAAAATGGCGTGGTTTCCTCCCTCTTTGACGGAATCGGAATGGGACTTGGCTTCACGGCCGCACTCACGATTATCGGTGCGGTCAGGGAGCTCATAGGAGCGGGAGAGCTGTTCGGTTACCATGTGCTGCCGGAAAGCTATGTTCCCTGCAGTATCTTTGTCCTTGCGCCGGGAGCGTTCTTTGTCCTGGCGGCTCTTACCGCCATCCAGAACAAGGTGAAGATTGCCGGGGAGCGGAAGGGAAAAGACATGTCGAAGATTCAGTCCGGCTGCGGAGGAGACTGCCTTGGCTGCGGGGAGAAAAATTGTGCGGACCGCAGAACCGGCGCAGACCAGAGAAAGGAGGAGAACAATGGTTAAGGAGCTTTTGATTATTTTGATTTCGTCTTCCCTGGTCAGCAACGTGGTGCTCAGTCAGTTCCTTGGGCTGTGTCCCTTTCTGGGCGTATCCAGGAAGATCAACACGGCTGCGGGAATGGGAACGGCGGTTATCTTCGTGATTACCCTTGCCTCTGCGGTTGCGGGAGGAATTTATAAATACATATTGACGCCATTTGATCTTACTTATCTGCAGACCATTGTCTTTATCCTGGTGATTGCGGCCCTTGTGCAGTTTGTGGAAATGTTCCTCAAGAAGTTTATGAAATCCCTGTATCAGGCCCTTGGAGTTTATCTTCCGCTGATCACGACCAACTGTGCGGTGCTTGGCGTTGCCCTCACCAATGTGCAGAAGAACTACGGGATTCTGGAAGGGATCGTAAACGGCTTTGCCACGGCAGTGGGATTTACCATATCCATTGTGATCCTTGCAGGTATCAGAGAAAAAATGGAATACAACGATATCCCCGAATCTTTCCAGGGAATGCCTATCGTGCTGATTACGGCAGGACTGATGGCCATTGCCTTCTGCGGATTCTCGGGATTGCTTTAGGAGGTGGGTGCAGTGGATGTTACAGGAATCATTTCAGCGGTGGCCGCAGTGGGCGGCGTAGGGCTGTTTGTAGGCGTCTTTTTGGGAATAGCCGCAATTAAATTCAAGGTGGAAGTGGACGAGAAGGAGGAGGCCGTGCTTGCGGCCCTGCCGGGCAATAACTGCGGCGGATGCGGGTATCCGGGCTGTGCCGGCCTTGCGGCGGCCATTGCAAAGCAGGAGGCCGCAGTAAACGCCTGTCCTGTGGGCGGCGAGCCGGTGGGAAAAAAAATCGCACAGATCATGGGAGTGGAAGCGGGCGAGAGCGTTCGGATGACTGCTTTTGTGCAGTGCCAGGGCGATTGTGACAAAACCACTTTTGACTATGATTACTATGGGATTGAGGACTGCCGGATGCTGTCCTTTGTGCCAAACGGAGGGGCAAAGAGCTGCAACTACGGCTGCCTCGGATACGGAAGCTGTGTTAAGGCCTGTCCTTTTGGCGCCATTCATGTGGAGAACGGCGTGGCTAAGGTGGATAAGGAGGCGTGCAAGGCCTGCGGAAAGTGCGTGGAGGTTTGTCCTAAGAATCTGATCACACTGATCCCCTACGATGCGAAATATGCGGTGGCCTGCAGTTCAAAGGATAAGGGGCCGGTGACCATGAAGGACTGTACGGCGGGCTGTATCGGCTGTCAGCTGTGCAAGAAGAATTGTCCCGCCGAGGCGGTTTCCATACAGGATTTCAATGCGACCATCGACTATGAGAAGTGCGAGGGATGCGGCGCCTGCATGGAGAAGTGCCCGAGGAAGTCGATTGTGGAGCTCACATAGAAGAAGCGGGAAGGTGCGTATTGGGCCGCGGTCAGGAGCGGCAGAGACGTACAGACAGGGGAAAAGAGACATATGGAAGAGAAAGGACAGGTGACAGGTAAGATGCGGAATCAGGTGAGACTTGGAAAAACAGAGATTGTGGTAAACAAAAACGGCTTTGGGGCGCTTCCGATTCAGAGGGTCAGCGACCAGACGGCGGTGCATCTTCTGCGGAAGGCCTATGAGGGAGGGATCCGTTTCTTTGATACGGCAAGGGCCTACAGCGACAGCGAGCACAAGCTGGGCCTTGCCTTTGAGGAGATCCGGGAAAACCTCTATATTGCCACGAAATCCGGCGCACAGACCGGGGAGGCCATGCGGGAAGATCTGGCGAAGAGCCTCGAGAATCTGAAAACAGATTATATTGACATTTACCAGTTCCACAATCCGTCCTTTTGTCCCAGACCGGGAGATGAGAGCGGGCTTTACGATGCGGCGCTTGAGGCAAAAAGAGAGGGCAAAATCCGTCATATCGGTATTACCAACCACCGGATCAAAGTGGCGCAGGAGGCTATCGAAAGCGGGCTGTATGAGACGCTGCAGTTCCCCTTCTGCTATCTTGCCACGGACAAGGATGAGGCGCTGGTAGAGGCGTGCCGAAAGGCGGATATGGGATTCATTGCCATGAAGGCCCTCTCGGGGGGAATGATCACCAATTCGGCGGCGGCCTATGCCCATGCCGGCCAGTTTGAAAACGTGCTTCCCATCTGGGGCGTTCAGAGGGAGAGAGAGCTGGACGAGTTCCTTTCCTACATAGACAATCCTCCTGCCATGACAAAGGAGCTCTCCCAAATGATCGAGAAGGACAGGAAAGAGCTCGCGGGAGATTTCTGCAGGGGCTGCGGCTACTGTATGCCTTGTCCTGCAGGGATCGAGATCAACACCTGTGCGAGAATGTCCCTGCTTCTTCGCCGTTCGCCGTCTGCGGGCTGGCTTACCGAGCAGGGGCAGGAGAGGATGCTTCAGATCGAGAAATGCCTGCACTGCAACCAGTGCAGCAGCAAATGCCCTTACGGGCTGGATACGCCCGCACTGCTTCAGAAAAATCTGGAGGATTACAAAAATGTGCTTGCCGGGAAGGTGTCTGTGACGGAATAGAAGGAGCGGCATATGGTTACCTGTGAGGACATTATGAATCTGAAGCTGGACGGTATGCGGCTGATTGCCGGAGAAAAAGGACTTCACCGCGTGGTATCCTGGACTTATATGGTTCAGACGAGGCCTTATGCAGATCATATGAATCAGGGGAATTTTGCGCTGATTGTGGTGGATTATGTCAGATATGACCTGGACGAGGCCGCGCGCAGCATGGAAGAGCTGAACGAGCTGGGAATTTCCGGTCTTGCCGTCTCCGTTGCGGATGACAGAGAGGAAGTGCCTCAAAGCATGATCGACCGGGCAAACGAGTTGGAGCTTCCCTTATTTTTTGTCCGCTGGGAGGGCGCGTCTTTTGTGGATATCGCTCAAAGTATCGGCAGCCTGATTGTGCAGACCGGAATGGAAAATAAAAAAACAGGGGATTATCTCTACAACCTGCTGTTCGGATATGAGATCAACGATAACTATGTGGAAAAGATTTCCGGTCAGTTTGGGCTGGACTTTTCCAGGCCCTACCGTGTGGGGGTGATCGTGATTGACCGAAAGTACGGCGTCAATCTCGAGCAGGACGAGCATACCTATGAATATTATGCGGACTGCATGAACCGGGAAGTGAACAATATGAAGGGAAGCTCCATGTTCATGCGGTTTTTAAACAAATTTGTACTGCTGTTTGAAGCGCGGGAAAATAAGGAAATTGAGCATGAACTGGGTCAGATGCTGCGCAGGCTGGACGAGCGGCCTGAGTTTAAGGGGCTGATCAAAAGTACCTGCATCCTTGGGTCGGCGTACAGAGACCCGCGGAAATTCGGACAAAGTTATCAGGAGGCGAAAAACCTGATTGCCAAGAAGGACATCCTGCCGAATCCCAGGAATAAAAAGGTTTTAAGCGCCAGCTCCATGGGAATTTACAAGTACATGTTTAACAGTGGAAATCAGGAAGAAATTCTGGATTACTGTAACGATAAGCTGAAGGTCCTTGAGGAATATGACCACGCCAACGGCGCTTTTCTGCAGGATACGCTGCTTGCCTATTACATGAACGGATTCAGTGTGGGGAAAGCGGCGGACGCCTTATTTATCCACCGGAATTCCCTGCAGTACCGCATCAACAAGATTGAGGAGCTTCTGGGAATGGAGCTGAACGATTACATGGAATATCTGAATTTAATAAACTGCATCTTGATAAAGCGACTGATGTTTTCATAGATGTTGTGCAAAACGACAATTATGACTGTGCATTTTGCATATTGAAGAAAAACCTGTGTTTGAGTAGAATACTCCTAACAGCAAGGGCGCTGGGGAAATCTTTCCCTGGCGTCTTTTTTGTTAAAATTTTTTAGAAAGCCGCATTGCGGCTGAGGAGGAGTGTTATGAAAGTGAGAAGAATTTTGACGGTAATGGCGGCTGGTATGATGGCGGCGTCACTGCTTGGCGGATGCGGGGCAAAACCGGTCCAAACCGCAGGAGAGGGAAGCGTCCAGGCGGCGGGAGATGAGAGTGCGCAGCCGGACGAGGAAAGCAAGGTGCTGCGGGTCGGCATGGAATGTGCATACGCTCCTTTTAACTGGACGCAGGAGACGGATACGACGCCGGATGGAAGCGTTGCGGCGCCGATTTACGGTTCGGACTATTATGCGTACGGGTATGATGTGGCGGTAGCGCAGATGCTGGCAGAAGAGATGGGGATGGAACTGGAGATCCATAAAGTGGAATGGTCTTCCATTGGAATTTCCATGGATGCCGGTGATTACGACTGTATCATCGCAGGTATGGGACGTACGGCGGAAAGAGAGATGTCTTATGGGTTCACGGAGCCGTATTATTACCGAGACAACTGTATTGTGGTAAAGAAGGGGGGCTCTTATGAAAACGTGTCGAAGCTTTCCGATCTGGCAGGGACCGGATGCCGGGTGACGACACAGCTGGGCACGGGCTGGGTGCCGCTTCTGGATCAGATAGAAGGTGCGCAGACCGGCGCAAATTATGAGACGACTTCCGAGTGCTTCATGGCGATTTCCAACGGAACCGCGGATATCTGTATCGTGGATCTGCCCACAGCCCAGTCGGCGGCATTGACCAATGACGATCTTGTGATCATAACCCTTGATGAAAGCGATACCTTTACCGGAGACGACGAGATGGTTAACGTATGCATTGCCACCAGAAAGGACGATACCGAGCTTTGCGGCAGAATCCAGACAGCGCTGGATTCCATTGGCTGGAATGACAAGGCAAAGATGGATGAGCTTATGAGCAGAGTGATCACGCAGCAGCCGGCGGCAAATTAGTTTTATACTGCGCCCGGAAAATCAGCCTGGCTGCCGGGCGCATAAGCCGGAAAAAGGAGAAAGAAAGGTGGCAGCAATGTTAAACATATTTGCGATTGAGAATCCGGAAAATTCCATGGAGTGGATGATCTTCCTGGCCAATAAATATGCCGGCATGTTCTGGAAGGGAACCGGCCTGACCCTGTTTATTGCGGTTTTGGGTACTCTTTTGGGATTTCTTGTGGGTTATGTGATTGGAATGATTCAGGATGCGCAGACCAGCCCGGGCGATCACGTGATCCGCAGGCTGCTGCTGAAACTGATAAAGTTCGCCGCCGCCGTATACGTGGAAATATTTCGCGATACCCCGATGATTGTTCAGGCAATGATCATCTATTTCGGAATAAGGCAGGCTGGAGTTGAGATCACGCCGGTAAGCGCCGGCATACTGGTCACGGTACTGAATACCGGCGCATATATGGCGGAGACCGTCAGAGCCGGAATCGGCTCCATCGATCAGGGACAGAGAGAGGGCGCATGGGCCATGGGAATGTCCCCCATGAAAACCATGGTGTATATTGTGTTACCCCAGGCGTTCAAAAACATCATTCCCGAGATGGCAAACACTTTTTTGACCAACCTGAAGATGACATCCGTATTGAACGTCATCGCCGTGCAGGAGCTTTTTATGGCGGCAAAAACCGTGGGCGGCAATTACTATAAATATTTTGAGTCTTATCTGGTCATTGCGGTGATCTATTTCGTACTGTGCTTTGCGTTCAATAAGGTCTTCAACTTCCTGGAGAAGAGGATGAGTGGAAAGAGCGACTATGCGCTTGCCGCAGAATACATGGATAATGACTGAGCAGGAGGTTTGATATGAGTGAAACAATCATTTCCGTTCAAAATCTGAATAAAACATTTGGAGACCATGAGGTGCTCAGAAAAATAGACATGGACATCCATGTGGGAGAGATTATCTGCATTGTCGGTTCCTCGGGCTCGGGAAAATCCACCCTGCTGCGATGCATGAACCGGCTGGAACACCAGACATCCGGGAAAATCATGTTTTACGGGAAAGAGGTTCGTGATGTGCAGAGAGAAATTAACGAATACCGCTCCAGGGTGGGCATGGTATTTCAGTCCTTCAACCTGTTCCATAATATGACGGTTCTGGAAAACTGTATGCTCTGTACCAGGAAGGTGCTGCACCTTGTAAAGGAGGAGGCCTTTGACCGGGCAATCACTCACCTGAAGGCGGTAGGCATGGCCCCGTATATTAACGCAAGGCCTTCTCAGCTGTCGGGAGGACAGAAACAGCGGGTGGCCATTGCAAGAGCGCTCTGTATGAATCCGGAGGTACTTCTGTTTGACGAACCTACCTCCGCACTGGATCCGGAGATGGTGGGCGAGGTGTTGAACGTGATGAAAAAGCTGGCTGTGACCGGACTGACCATGGTGATCGTCACTCATGAAATGGCGTTTGCAAGGGATGTCTCCACCCGGACAATCTTCATGGACGGCGGATACGTGGCGGAAGACGCACCGCCGGCCCGGTTGTTCACCAATCCAAAAAATTCCCGGACCAGAGAATTTTTAAGCAGATATCTGGCCGGATAGAGAAGCGGGAGGCGTGTGAATTATGGATAACTTTATCGTTACATTTGCAAGGGGATTTGGATCCGGAGGAAAAGAAATCGCGTCATGTCTGGCAAAGGAGCTGGGGATTCACTGCTATGAAAACCGGATTCTGACGCTGGCCAGCCAGATGAGCGGATTAAACGAGAATCTGTTTAAAGCGGTAAATGAAAAAATCAGGGACAATGGAGGCTTGTCGAGCTTTCTGCAGGGGCTTCCCAGAGCGAGAAATTATATTGCGCGAAACGAGAAATTTGTATCGGATGACAAGCTGTTTGAGTATCAATGCACAATCATTAAGGAACTGGCTGATACGGAATCCTGCGTGATTGTGGGAAAATGCGCCGATTACGTGCTCAGAGGCAGACCCAATGTGGTCAGCGTGTACATAGAAGCGCCGAGGGCGTTCTGCGTACAGCGGACAATGGAGCGCATGGGCGTGACGGAAGAAACCGCCCATGCGACCATCTCGCAGACCGACAAGTACCGTGCACAGTATTATCAATACTACACCCATGGAAATTACTGGACGAATCCGGTGAACTATGACATGACGCTGAACAGTGAAAAGGCGGGCGTCTATAATTGCGTGAAAATCATTGAACAGTACCTGATTATCAAAGGTCTGATCACGCCGCAGATGATCAAACCGGCAGATCATTCGAAACTGCAGGAACAAAAGCACTGAAAATAATGGGACAGGAGGAATAAAAGAAATGAAGCTGGCAGATACGGGGTTAACCGCACAGGATATTAAGGACAAAGTAAAAAAATATATGATAGAGACCTATGAAAGATTTGATTTTCTGGCGGAGACGGCCGGAGAACAGTATATTTATGACGAGAAAGGGGAAAAGTATCTCGACTTTTATGCGGGCATAGCCGTCAATGCGGCAGGCAACTGTAATAAAAAGGTGGTGGACGCAGTGGTGGCGCAGGCAAAGACTCTGATGCACACGTTTAATTATCCATATACCATTCCGCAGGCGCTTCTGGCGGAAAAGGTCTGCACGGTGATCGGCATGGATAAGATTTACTTCCAGAATTCCGGTACGGAGGCAAACGAGGCCATGATCAAGATGGCAAGAAAATACGGAATCGAAAAATACGGTCCCAACCATTATCACATTGTGACAGCCAAAATGGGCTTTCACGGGAGAACCTTTGGCTCCATGTCGGCCACCGGACAGCCCGGGAACGGATGCCAGGTGGGCTTCGGTCCCATGACCTATGGCTTTTCCTATGCGCCCTACAATGACCTGCAGGCATTCAAAAACGCCTGCACGGAGAATACCATCGCGATCATGGTGGAGCCGGTTCAGGGCGAGGGCGGCGTACACCCGGCAACGCAGGAATTTATGAGGGGACTTCGCAAATTCTGCGATGAGAACGGAATGCTGCTTTTGCTGGACGAGGTGCAGACCGGATGGTGCAGAACCGGTAAGATCATGAGCTATATGAATTATGGCGTCAAACCGGATATTGTATCCATGGCGAAGGCGCTGGGCGGCGGTATGCCAATCGGAGCCATCTGTGCAACAAAAGAAGTATCCGGGGCATTTTCCGCAGGCTCCCATGGAACTACCTTTGGCGGACATCCGGTCAGCTGTGCGGCGGCACTGGCACAGATCGATGAACTGCTGGAGAGAAACCTGGCGGAGAATGCGGCGCAGATGGGCGCATATTTTATGGAGAGGCTTAAGAGCCTTCCAAGGGTGAAGGACGTAAGAGGGCAGGGGCTGCTTATCGGCGTGGAATTCGACGAGGAAATTAACAGCACGGATGTAAAGCATGAATGTCTGCACCGCCATCTTCTTCTGACAGCGATCGGAGACCACATTATCCGTATGGTTCCGCCTCTGATTATTGACAGAAAGGACTGCGACGAGGCATATGAAATTATAAAGGCTTCCGTTGAAGCTTTGAGTAAGGCGGTGTAAGGGGTGAAAACATTTTCTTTTTCAATCCCGCAAAATGTGATCTTCGGGAAGGGAAGCCTGCGGGAGCTTCCCAAAGCCGCAAAAAGGCTGCAAAAGAGCAGGGCATTCATTATTTCCGGACCGCACCTTCAGAAAATGGGTATGGTGGAAGAATGCCGGGATGCTCTCAGGGCGGCGGGAATAGAGAGCGAAGCGTTTACGCAGACGGAAGGAAATCCGGGGACGGGGACGGTGGAACGGGCCGCAGAGTCATATAAGAGCAGCGGTGCGGATTTTATCGTGGCATTGGGCGGTGGCTCGCCCCTGGATGTGGCGAAAGCGGCAGGAATATTGGCTGTATACGGAGGAAAGATTACGGAATATGAGGGAGCGGGTAAAGTGCCCGGGCCGATTGTTCCCATAATCGCTGTCCCCACCACTGCGGGTACCGGATCGGAAGTGACGCCTTTCTCCGTCATTACCGACCATGACCGCAGTTATAAACTGTCGGTGTCCAGCAGCTATTTACTGCCGGCCTGCGCGATACTGGATCCGGAGCTGATCGTGAGCGTCCCCAAGGAAACGGCGGCTGCATGCGGTGTGGATGCCATGGTGCATGCATTGGAGGCATATATTTCGCTTGCGTCGTCTCCGTACTCGGATCTGTTTGCACAAAAAGCCCTGCAGTTGATTGGAAAAAGCATCCGGACTTATGTATCCGACCGCAAAAGGGAAACGGAGGCGATGATGCTGGGATCGCTGTTTGCAGGCATTGCGTTTTCTCATGCCAGGCTTGGAAACGTACATGCCATGAGCCATCCGGTCAGTGCCTGTTTCAATGTGCCCCATGGAGTCGCCAATGCAATCCTGCTTCCCGCCGTCGTGGAATATAATGCGCCGACGGATCAGGGGAAATACTATGAAATTTACCGATGCATAGAAAGCCGGCCGATCCCGGAGGAAAAGTTTTATCCCTGTATGCTTGCGCAGGCCCTTCGGCTCCTGAATGCGCAGTTAGGCATTCCGCGCAGCCTGAGGGAGACCGGTGTGCGGACGGAAAATTTTGAGGCTATGGCCGAGGATGCCATGAAAAGCGGGAATATAGCAGTCAATCCGCGGAAAACGACGAAAGCGGATGTGATAGAACTGTATAACAAAGCTTTTTGAAAGGGAAATTATCAGCTCTTGCGGAAAGATTCCATCTTGTGATAAAATGCCGGATAGAGAGGGGTAACAGGAAGTATCACTCTCAAATTTGATTAAAAGAATCCAGAATTTTATTCAGATAAGGAGTATGCAAGATGAAAAATGCGGTTATTTTTGACCTGGACGGATTGCTCATTGACACCGAAATTATTTCCTATCAGCTGTATTGCGACCTGACCGGAAAGTATGGGCAGAGTCTTTCCCTCGAAGAATACATTCATGATTACAGTGGAAAAACCGAGACAAGCAATATGCCTGCGCTGATTAACAAATACCGTCTTCCGCTCTCCGTGGAGGACGGTTATGCGTTTGTGGATGAGAAGGAAAAGGAATATTTTAAGAAGGGCGTCAGCCTGAAAAGGGGAGCCGCGGAATTGCTGGCTTATCTGAAAGAAAGGGATTATCAGATATTGCTGGCTTCTTCCAGTACAAGAGAGCGGGCGGTGGATATCCTGCGCAAAAACGGAATTGACACGTTTTTCCATCACATGGTATTTGGAACAGACATAAAGAGGGGGAAGCCTTTTCCGGACATTTTTATAAAGGCGTGGGAATACACACAAAAACCCAGGGAAAACTGCCTGATCCTGGAAGACAGCGAGGCGGGAATACAGGCGGCCAGCCTGGCAGGGATAGACGTTATCTGTATTCCCGACATGAAGGTGCCGGATGAAAAATACCGGAAAATGGCCGCTGCACAATTGGCTTCGCTGGAAGAAGTAATTCCGTGGCTGGAAAATCTTCAGTCAGGAGAGACGCAGCGTTAAGCTAACGCGGGGATTTATTGTACGGTTTTGCACAGCTAAAAGGTCTGAAAAACAGAGCCGTCCTCTGTGATAAACACAGCCTCCGTATCGTCCAGGCTTTCCACCAGCGCCCTTCCCTTTTCATATCCCAGGAGAAAGCAGAGGGTGGAGAGAGCATCCCCGTCCACGGAGCGGCTGCAGATAATGGTAACACTGTCAAGCCCGGTTCGGGCAGGGCTGCCGTCCCTGGTGGAGAGGATGTGATGGTAGAGAACGCCGTCCTTCTCAAAGTAACGCTCATAATTTCCGGAGGAGACGACAGAGAGATCCTCGATTTCCAGAACAAGCGAGTAGTCGCCGGTCTGGGCAAAGGGCTTCTGGACGCCCACCCGAAAGGGGGTTTTGTCCGGCCGGCATCCGATGGCGCTGACATTTCCGCCGAGGTTGATAATGGCGCTTGTCACACCCTTGGAGAGAAGATACTCCCTCATGCGGTCCGCAATATAGCCCTTTGCGATAAAACCAAGATCCAGACGGCACTCAGGATCTTCCAGGGAAACCTGGCTGCCATCGATCCGGACATTTTTGTAATTTACATGGGAGAGCGCCTGCTTGATTTCCCTTCCATCCGGAATGATCCCCTGATTTTCCTCCCCCATATTCCAGAGAATGGAGAGGGTGCCAATGGTAGGGTCTACAAGACCTTCCGACATTTCGGCGTAGGAGAGGGCGGTTTCGAGAAGCCGGAGGGTTTCCTCATGGACGGTAACAGGGCGGCCGCCGCTGTGATTGATGTTCCAGACATCGCTGCCCTCCATGGTTCTGCTGAGAAGGTTCTCATAATATGCGGCGAGCTCCATGCAGCCGTCCAGGAGATCCTCCGAGGCGGGGCCGTAGATGGTGACAGAGATTACGGTATTTAAATAAAAGCCCGTCCGTGTCTGCCTGTCCTGGCTGGAAAAAGCGCTGCCACTGGAAAGAGAGCATCCTGCCAAAAGCAGGAAAGCGGCAGACAGAATCACGGTTAAGAGTACGGACAACGAGATAGAAGCGTTTTTCAAAATATCCTCCGATCGTATGGCGCAGACTGTGAATGGGATTTCAAAATGAAAAGGTTGCCACACGAGAACAATTATAGTATATTTTCTTGTAGAATAAAATAACTTGTAAAATTTTTTTACCTGTGCGGTTTTTCAGCAGCCCTGCCGGTCTGAGCCGGACGGAGCACGGCCTTAGGCTTCCGGGCTGTTGCGGAAGATCGGTAATTTCACTTATAAAATGTATCTCTATCAGGGAGAAACCGCCATGGACGGCGGTTTCAGGCACTAGCGGCATGGATGCCGCTTAGTGCCGCCCCGTCCTTTTCCCGAAAATCTGGGGCATTTTATTAGTGAAATCCGATCTGTAACATCAGCCCGGAAGCCTAAGGCCGTGCTCCGTCCGGCTCAGACCGGCAGGGCTGCTGAAAAACCGCACAGATAAAAGCTTTGGAAAGAGAGGATGACTATGCGTTTACCGGAGGAAGAGGAAGAACGGGGGATGGGAACCCCGGTGATTGGAAGTATTGCCGCGGTTTCCGTTCTGATTTTGATTATATTGGCTGTCGTATATATGAGTAACATGCCCAAAAGCCCTGACAGGAATCAGGCGCAAAAGACGCCGGCGCCCTCGGAGGATATGACGGGCATAAACGGGGAGGATCCGGATGCAGGCATGGCAAAAGGCGACAGTGGAGATGTTGAAAGTCTGTACCGGGAGAATAAGCTTCGGGCCGAGGATCTGGATTTCTGGGACATGTACAGGGATAAGGAGACGGAGATTGTGGAGGCGTCGCCAACGCCGAGCCCGGAGCCATCGCCCTCACATGAACCGACGGATGAGGAGCTGGAAAAGGATGGAAAACATATCCTCATATCCTACAAGGACGGGACAAAGCAGTGGCTGGAAATCAACGAGGACATTCCCGCCCATGAATATGATTTTACCAAAATGAAAAGCGTCAATGGAAAGATGCACTATTACGAGGGAAATAAAAGAATGTCCCGCCTGGGCGTGGAGCTTTCCGAGGAAAACGGGACTGTGGATTTTAAGGCGCTGAAAGAGGCGGGAATTGATTTTGTCATGCTCAGGGCGGGGAGCCGTGGGTATGAGACAGGGATGCTTTCCGCGGATGAGAGCTTTTCCGCCAACATGGAAAAAGCCGTGGAGGCAGGACTTGAGATCGGCGTCTATTTCTCATCCCAGGCCGTCACGGAAGCGGAGGCCGTTCAGGAAGCCGGGCTTGTGATAAGCGCTCTGGCCGCTCATCCGATTACGTATCCCGTCGCTTTCCGGATGGACAGTATCATGAACGACACGGCGAGAACGGATATTCTGGACGCCGAGGAGAAGACAGAGATTGCGGAGGCGTTTTTGACTGAGCTGGAGAACGCCGGATATTCCGTGGTTATTTACGGCGAAAAGGAGTGGCTTCTTACGCAGATCGAGGAGGACGAGCTGAAAGACAGAGATATCTGGCTCTGCGAGCAGACGCCGATTCCCGAGTATCCTTACCAGTTCAAAATGTGGGAATATGAGGGAGGGCAGAAAATAGCGGGCGTGCAGGGAAACGTGAACCTCACCATTAGCTTTGTGGATTATACCAGACGGTAATTATTAAAAATAAATTAAATTTCTTTTACATTTTTGAAATAATTTACCCAATATTGAAAATTTTAGAAATATTTTTGTCAATACTTGTATAGAATATTAAAGGGTAACTTTTTAAGACAGAAAGGAATTCAAAATGTATAAGAGATTTATGTTACAGTTGTTTTTGTGTAATCTGCTCTTTTGTACCGGGTGGTTCTGCGTGAAGGGGATTCAGGCAGACAGGCTGGCTTCCACACCTGCTTTTCAGGTTAATCTAACGGAAAATTGTGTACAACCTGTGGCAGACAAGTCTTATGGCGCTCTAAGAAAGGTCTCCTCCGGACAGCGGGTCGTTGATTATGAGATACTTGAGAGAAAGGATCAATACGGTCTTTCTGAGGAGGACTATGAAATTTTGCTGAAAATAGTACAGGCCGAGGCAGGAAATGAGGATGAAAAGGGGAAAATGCTCGTGGCCGGCGTGGTGCTGAACCGCGTGAAAAGCTCCCGTTTTCCCGGAACCGTAAAGGATGTGGTGTTCCAGAACCATGACGGGGTCTATCAGTTTTCGCCTATAGCGAACAAAACCTATTATTCGGCAAACGTCAGCGAGGAGACAAGGGCGGCGGTGGACCGGGTTCTGGGGGGAGAGGATGTTTCGCAGGGAGCGCTGTATTTCGCAGCCAGGAAATATGCGGATGCCGAAAAGATGCGCTGGTTTGACCGTGCGCTGGTACGCCTGTTCGAGTATGGAGGCCATGAGTTCTTTACCACCCGGTAAGAGTGCTGCAAAGAAGAAGGAGCGGATATTTCTTGTCAGGAAACAGAGATTGTGATAGAATACCTAAAACTAATGAAGAGAGGAAAGAAAATGGAACTTTTATATGATAGTACGAGAACAAAAGGAAAGCCGGTGAAGGCGTCCGAGGCAATCCTGAAAGGGCTTTCGGATGATGGAGGGCTGTTCGTGCCGGAGCGGATACCGGTTCTTGATCAATCCTTAGAGGAGCTCTCGGGCATGAATTACGCACAGACGGCCTATGAGGTTATGAAGCTTTATCTTACGGATTTTACGAAGGAGGAGCTTGAGAGCTGTATTTCCAGGGCGTATGACGCCAAATTTGACACGGATGAGATTGTTCCGCTCGTGGAGGCTGACGGCGCTTTTTATCTGGAATTGTTCCATGGAGCAACCATAGCCTTTAAAGACATGGCATTATCGATCCTTCCTCATCTTCTCACCACGTCGGCCAGGAAAAATCATGTGGAGAACGAGATCGTGATTCTGACCGCCACCTCCGGGGATACCGGAAAAGCGGCGCTTGCAGGCTTTGCGGATGTGGAAGGCACCAGAATTGTTGTGTTTTACCCCAAAAACGGCGTGAGTCCCATCCAGGAGAAGCAGATGATAACCCAGAAGGGTAAAAATACATATGTGGTGGGTATCAACGGCAATTTTGATGATGCGCAGACCGGAGTGAAAGAAATTTTTGCGGACAGAGAGCTTGCCGCGGAACTGAATGAAAAGGGCTTCCAGTTTTCCTCTGCGAACTCCATTAATATCGGACGGCTGGTTCCGCAGATTGTCTACTATGTGTATGCCTGTGCAAAGCTCTTCGGGCAGGGACGGATCCGGAAGGGAGAGAAGATCAACGTGGTGGTTCCCACCGGGAACTTTGGAAATATTCTGGCGGCGTTTTATGCAAAGCAGATGGGCCTTCCCATAGACCGGCTGATCTGCGCTTCCAACGAAAACAGGGTGTTGTATGATTTCTTCGCCACGGGAGCCTATGACCGGAACCGGGAATTTGTGCTTACCTCTTCGCCTTCCATGGACATTCTGATTTCCAGCAACCTCGAGAGGCTGATCTATCAGATTGCCGGAAGGGATGCGGATAAAAACAGGGAGCTGATGGATGCCTTAAAGAGTGCGGGAAGATATGAGATCACGGACGGGATGAGAGAGGCGCTCTGCGATTTTTATGGAAATTATGCGGATGAGCGGGAGACGGCCCGGACGATCCGCGGCCTGTATGAAAAGACGGGTTATGTGATAGACACCCATACGGCGGTTGCCGCCTGCGTGCATCACAAATATGTGGAGGAGACCGGGGACGATAAGGTGACGGTGATCGCTTCCACGGCAAGTCCCTTTAAGTTTACCAGGAGCGTTATGAACGCCATAGATAAAAGCCATGACGGGCTGGGGGATTTTGAACTTGCGGACAGGCTTTCGCAGCTGTCCGGCGTTCCGGTTCCGGCGGCCGTGGAGGAGATCCGGAATGCGCCTGTGCTTCATGACCATGTATGCGGAAAGAATGAGATGAAGCAGACGGTGTGTGCGTTCCTTGGCATCGGCGGCTGAAAGTACGTGTGTTTGGTTTGCCTCCCGCAATCCATCGAACAGGAAAAAGAACAGGAAGGTTTCTCTGCCCGGGAAACCTTCCTGTTCTGTATAGCTATGTATCCGCATCCTTCTGTCAGGTACGGTTTTCGATATCCACGTACTCCTGATCCGGATAGATCGGCTTGTAGGCGGGGCGGATGATCTTGCCGTTGTTTGCAAGCTCTTCCATGCGGTGAGCGCTCCATCCTGAAATACGGGCCATTGCAAAGATGGGAGTGTAGAGCTCCATGGGAAGCCCCAGCATATTGTAAACGAAACCGGAATAGAAATCCACGTTGATGCTGACGCCCTTGTACATCTGGCGCTGTCTGGAAATAATCTCAGGAGCGAGCCGTTCCACCAGGGAGTAGAGAGCGAATTCCTTCTCCAGTCCCTTTTCCACGGAGAGTTTCTCCACAAAGGTTTTGAAGATCACGGCTCTCGGGTCGGATTTGGAATAAATAGCGTGTCCCACGCCATAGATAAGACCCGCATGGTCAAAGGCGTCCTTGTTCAGAAGCTTCTGAAGGTAGCCGGAAACCTCATCCTCGTCAGCCCAGTCCCTGACTTCCCGCTTCATCTCCTCGAACATCTGGACAACCTTGATATTAGCGCCGCCGTGGCGGGGGCCTTTCAGGGAGCCGATGGCCGCCGCAATGACCGAGTAAGTGTCGGTGAGGGAGGAGGTCACAACGTGGGTGGTGAAGGAAGAGTTGTTTCCGCCGCCATGCTCCATGTGTAGCACCAGGGCAATGTCAAGGAGCTTCGCCTCCAGAGGGGTGTAGGAGCTGTCGGGACGGAGAATGTGCAGGATATTCTCCGCGGCGGACAGGGAAGCGTCCGGCTGATGAATGAACAGGCTTTTCCCGTCATGATAATGGCAGTATGCCTGGTATCCATAGATGGACAGCAGCGGGAACAGGCTGATCAGCTGCAGGCACTGGCGAAGCACGTTTGGCAGGGAAACGTCGTCCGCCCTGTCATCATAGGAATACAGGGTGAGAACGCTCCGGGCAAGCGTGTTCATCATATCGCTGCTGGGCGCTTTCATGATGATGTCCCGGACAAAGCTGGTGGGAAGAGTGCGGTATCCGGCCAGCATGGTGCGGAAAGACGCAAGCTCGGCCTCGGTAGGCAGCTTGGCAAAAAGAAGGAGATAGGTGATCTCCTCAAAGCCAAAGCGGTCATCCTGGGTAAAACCCTCCACCAGGTCTTTCACGTTGTAACCCCGGTAAAACAGACGCCCGTGAGCCGGGACGGACACGCCGTCCACGATCTGGGTGGCGCGGACGTCGGAAATATTGGTCAGTCCGGCGAGAACGCCCTTTCCGTTCAGATCCCTGAGCCCTCTTTTAACATCATATTTGGTAAAAAGCTCGGTATCAATGATATCTGCTTTTCTTGCCGCTTCCGCAAGACGAATGATCTCGGGTGTAATTTCGGAATAAGGATTGGTGTTGTGCTCCATAAAATAGACTCCTTTCTACTGTAGTTTAGTAACAAACAAACATATCTATATAAATACAGGCTATATATAAATGTGGGTGTTCATTTATTATGAGTAAGTTTCGGACATGTTACAGAATATGCCAGAAAAAAAACGATTTAATATATCTTATCATGATGATAAATTTGAAACAAGTAAAAAATTTATAAATTAAATATTAATTTGAAAAAAATGGCCGGCGAAATGATTGACATTTATTTTGAGGTTTGAGATAATACAAAAGGCGACTGCCTGCTGTGCAGCAGATCTGTGTGCTGCGCATACATGGTTAGAAAGCCGCATCTGCGGGGTGTATCTGCAAAAGCCGCGCGTGCGGCAGATAATATATCATTTTAAGGAGGACGTATAATATGTCAACAAAAGCGTATTATCCCATTTCCGAGATCGGCAAGGGTAAAGTGGGCTTTTCCAAAACCCGTTCCATTATTGAGGCCGCTTTCTACGGAAATAACGTAGTTAAGGTAAATACCTTAAAGGAAGCCTATGAATTAGCGAAGAATTCCCCCGGAACAATCGTGACGGACATGCCTGTCAAGGACGGAGACACCTTCGGACTTGAGAAGGATGCCAAGGTTCTTTTGTTTAATGACGGAGCCGTGACGGGACGTTATGCGGCAGCGCGCCGTATCAAGGGCGAGCCCGGCGTTGACGAGGTAAAGCTTGATAAAGTCGTTATGGACGCTGTTTACAAGACCCGCTGGAAAACCATGTATCATGCAGAGTGCTTTGTAGGTCTTGACCCGGAATTTATGGCTAAGGCACATCTTCTGATTCCGGAAGGAGAGGAGAATCTGCTTTACAACTGGATGATCAATTTCCAGTACATGTCTGACGAGTATGTTAAGATGTACAAGAATTCCAAGCCTGTAGGAGGCGGAAACGAGCCTGATATTTATATTTTCTCCGATCCCCAGTGGGCTCCCGAGGAAGCTCCCGACGTTGATTACAGCTGCCTGAGCGATCCTTTGACCCTCTGCTATTTTGATACCAACCAGAACTGCGCCGCAATTCTCGGTATGAAATATTTCGGCGAGCACAAGAAGGGTACTCTTACTATGGCATGGGCGCTTGCGAACAGAAACGGTTATGCGGCATGCCACGGCGGACAGAAGGAATACACGCTTGCAGACGGAAGCAAGTTCGTTGCATCCGTTTACGGTCTGTCCGGATCCGGTAAGTCCACACTTACCCATGCAAAGCACGGCGGAAAGTATCCCATCACGGTTCTCCATGATGACGCTTTCATCATCAATACAGATACCTGCGCTTCCGTTGCTCTTGAGCCTACTTATTTTGATAAGACAGCCGACTATCCGACAGGCTGTCCTGACAATGAATATCTGCTGTCCGCCCAGAACTGCTCTGCAACCATGGACGAGAACGGCAAGATCCAGCTGGTAACAGAGGATATCAGAAACGGCAACGGACGTGCCATCAAGTCAAAGCTCTGGTCTCCTAACCGTGTAGACAAGATTGACGCACCTGTTAACGCAATCTTCTGGATCATGAAGGATCCCACCATTCCGCCTGTAGTGAAGCTGGACGGTGCGGCTCTGGCATCCGTTATGGGAGCTACCCTTGCCACCAAGACCTCTACGGCTGAGCGTGTTGCGGCCGGTACGGATCTGAACGCACTGCGCATCGTGCCTTACGCTAACCCTTTCAGAACCTATCCTCTGGTGAATGACTATGAGAAGTTCAAGAAGCTGGTGGAAGAGAAGAACGTTGCATGCTACATTGTAAATACCGGTGATTTCATGGGTACAAAGGTGAAACCCGCCGATACGCTTGGCATTCTTGAGACAATCGTTGAAGGAAAGGCTAAGTTCGAAAAGTGGGGCAACTTTGATGATGTTGAGATCATGTATGACTGGGACGGCAAGACGGCTGATTTCAAGCCTGACTTAAACGATCCCGAGTACAAGGCTGCATTAAAGAACGCTATGCAGAACCGTGTGGATGCGGTTAAGGGATTTGCCGAGAAGAAGGAAGGCTATGACAAGCTTCCTGATGAGGCGCTTGCCGCTGTTCAGAAGCTGGTTGACGCCTTGAATTAAGAAAGAAGATTATGGCGGGTGTACCATTGCGGTATGCCCGCTGTTTTCGTCTTTTTTATTCAAATTTCCAGTTGTATTTTGTCCCTGCATTGGATATAATAAAATTAGCCTGAGATGTGCGATAACTCCTGTCGTTTTTGAACCTACAGATACTTTAAACGGGATTCCTATATCGTCTGGCGGCTGCCAAGCCCTCACTCGTTTGAGGATTGGAAGGGAAGGCAAATGTGCAGATTGCGGTCACCCACCTAGCGCGGCTAGGAGTCAAGAGGCAGGAACCGGCATTTTGGGTAAACAAAAGAAAAGCAGTCCGAATGGGCTGCTTTTCTTTTTCGGGAATAATCAGGGGGAGGAAACGTGTGAAGGATATTTGGATGCGGAAAAGATTCCGGGTAGCGTTGAAACTGTTGTTGATTGCCGTATGTGTCTTTTCCTTTGTGTGGCTGATCCGGAAGGATGAAAAGGAATTCCAACTGACACAGCCGCAGGGGGACGGAATTGCCGTGGAGGATGCGGTGATTTTAATACAGGCGCTAAGCGCCAAAGATACGGTGCCTTCCGGGGATTCGGAGAGGATGAAGGAATGGGCGGATAAGCTTGCAGGTACATATGCACAGGGCAGGGCTGCTGTTTTATATGAGGATTATGCGCAGCTTGCTGAAGGTCTGGAGATGGAGGAGACCTGTTTGAAAAAGGATTCGTACAGGAATGAATTCTACCTCGTCAAGGAAGACTGGTATGAGATGTACGACGCCCTTTTAAACAGGTATGGGCTGAAAGAACGCATCTGTTTAAAAGAAATGAATCTTCTGGCAAAGAAGGAGGAATGTATTCTGGATGATGAAGGTGCGGCGTACAGGTACCGGTCGGGAGAGTTTGAAGAATGTCTTTTTTCCGGTGTGGAGGCCTATCTGGACGGAGAAGAGCTGCTCACGGTAAAAAAGCGCAGGAAAGATCCGTTTACCCTTGAGAATCTGTGGATTATGGAGACCGGACAGGGAAAACTTCAATTTTTCTATGAGGGAGCCGGCATGGATTATGCCTGCAGGGAAGGAGACTGTGCGCAGGAGGCGGAGAGGGAGACGGTTGCGGATTTTACCTTTCGGGAAGGACGGCTGAGCGAAATAAAGATAAAGAAGGACAGGATCAATGGAAGAATTTTGCGGTTCACCGGGGAGAAAATGGAAATCGAAGGGGAGGGAACCTTTTCCATCGCAGGAAACTGCAGGCTCTATCAACTGTATGAGGAGCTCCGGGAGGCAGGATGGGAGGAGATCGGGATCGGCTATGACTTTACGGACTTTGTGGTCGAGAAGGGAAAAATATGTGCGGGCCTTATCACCAGAAAGGAAAACATGGAGAACATCCGGGTCGCAGTGAAAAGCAATGGTTTTTCCTCCCTTTATCATGAAAAGATACTCCTTAAGGCGGACTGCGAGATGTCCCTGATTTACGGCCCCTATGGCAGCCGGAGCGAAAGACGGGTCGGGGAGGGGGATGAGGTGCTGATTGAACCCGACAGCGATTACCTCAAGGGAGACCGGATGGAGGTGATCCCTGCCGTAAAATCGGGGAAGATACAGGTGACGTCCCTTTCCAGAAACCAGGGGTCCCCCGCCTATCGGGGAAAGCTGGAGATCACAAAGGAGGAAAGCGGACTGGTTCTGATCAATGAACTGCTTTTGGAGGAATATCTCTATTCCGTGGTGCCAAGTGAGATGCCCGCATCTTATTCCATGGAAGCGCTGAAGGCCCAGGCAGTCTGTGCCAGGACCTATGCGTACCGGTATCTGACAAGTCCGGGGCTTGCCCCGCTGGGCGCACATGTGGATGACAGTGTGAGCTATCAGGTCTACAACAACGTGGAGGAGAATGTAAATTCCACCACGGCGGTGAAGGAGACCATGGGAGAGCTTCTGTATTACAAGGATGAGGCGGTCAGTACTTACTATTATTCCACGTCCTGCGGTTTTGGCACGGATGCGGGAATCTGGTCCGAGGATAACCGGGAGGAAATGCCCTACCTTTCCGGAATCCATATCGCAAAAGAAGAGGGTGAGGAGGCAGAAGCCCGGGGACAGAGGGAGGCGCAGAAAATGACGGACGAGGCGGTTTTCCGTGAATTTATTCAAAATACGGGAGAAACAGATTATGAGAAGGAGGAAGCGTGGTACCGCTGGGAATACGGGGCGGCGCAGTTGGATGCGCAGAGGATGTCGGCAAGGCTGAAAGAGCGTTACCGGGCCGATCCTGGCAAGGTTCTTACCTTGGCGGAAGAGGATGAGCCGAAAGAGCCGAAAGCAGAGAATGTCTGGATGGAGCGTGAGGTAAAGGACTTTTCGGAGGTTTACCATATGGAAATCCTGGAAAGAAGAGGGGGAGGTGTTGCCGACAGCCTGCTCCTTGAGACGGATTCGGGATCTTATCTGATCCGCTCGGAATACAATATACGTTATATTCTGAACAACGGAGGAAGTGTGAAGCGGCAGGATGGCACTCAGGTGGAGAGCGCCAGTCTTCTTCCCAGCGCATATCTGGTAATGGATATTGAAAAAGAAGGGGAATGTGTGGTAGGATATAGTATATTTGGCGGCGGATATGGGCATGGCGTGGGTATGAGCCAGAACGGCGCAAGAGCCATGGCGGGTGCAGGCAAAAACTGCGGGGAGATTCTGTCTTTTTTCTACCCTGGCTGTGAGATAAAAAAGATTTACTGATCGGAGAGAGCAAGATGCTGGGAAGACTGTTGTTTATCGGATATGATTTTGGCAAGCATATGAACCGGAAAAATATAAACTCCTTTGCGGCAAGCACGGCTTTTTTCCTGTTTCTCTCGCTGATTCCCATGCTGATGCTTCTGTGCGCCCTGATTCCCTATACGCCCATCACGGAGGCGGATCTGATGGATGTGGCGACAGGGATCACGCCGGATACCATGGATTCGCTTGTGGTGAATATAATTCATGATGTGTACAATAAATCCATCGGGATTGTTTCCGTTACGGCGGTGGTTACTCTCTGGTCGGCGGGGAAAGGCGTGCTGGCCCTGATGCGGGGGCTGAATGTCATCAATGACGTGGAGGAAAACCGCAATTATGTGGTGCTCCGGATGGTTGCAAGCTTCTACACGGTACTGATCCTCATCCTGATGATTCTTTCCCTGCTTATCATGATTTTTGGAAACACGCTCATCCAGCTGGTGGAGGGAGGGATTCCCCAGACCTCCTATTTTTTTGAACTTTTGCTGCATTTCAGGACACCCTTTGTCTGGTTTGTTCTGACAATCTTTATTGCGCTGATTTATACATATGTGCCCGGCGGAAAGCTTGGATTCAAGATGCAGCTGCCAGGGGCTGTGATCGCATCAGTGGGGTGGAGCGTCATTACCTGGTTTTTTTCCATCTATGTGGACCGGTTCAACGGTTTCAGCACATATGGAAGCCTTACCACCATTATCATTCTGATGCTCTGGCTCTATGCCTGTATGTACATTGTCATGGTGGGGGCTTTCCTGAACCGGTATTTCAAACCGGCGTTTCAGTTTTTTGTGGGAAAAAGAAAAGACAGGTAAAGAGGCCAAAACACTTGACAAGTAAGAAAACCTACTCTAAAATATAAGAAGTTTGAAATAGCCAAAGGCGATAAAGGTGTTAGCAGCGCATTATTTTCTGCCAGAGAGAGATGTCTGCTCACGGGCAGAAACTTGTGTGGTACCGCAGAGTTGATTCGTCCCCTGCATGCAGATGCAGGGGACTTTTTATGCACATGGGTTTCCAAATGAAAAATGTCAGAAAAGGCTGACGGACGCCCGGCGCAGCGAGCAGGGGAAGAGGAAGCTTTCCTGCTCGGCTGCACAGGGAAAAAGAAGGAAAGGAAGGAAGTTATGAAAGAAAAATTGGAACAGATAAAAGAAGAGGCGCTAAAACAGATCGAGTTAACCGGTGCGGCAGGAGCGCAGGCATTGGAGAAGCTCAATGAGATCCGCGTCAATTATCTCGGCAAAAAGGGAGAGCTGACGACTCTTCTGAAGGCAATGAAGGATGTGGCGGTAGAGGAGCGCCCCAGGGTGGGCCAGATGGTGAACGAGGTCCGCAGCGAGATTGAGGAGGTCCTGGAGCGGGCCACGGAAAAGATGAAGGCGGCGGTTCTGGAGGGAAGGCTGAAGGCGGAGACCATCGACGTGACCCTTCCGGCCAAAAAAAGCAATGTGGGACACCGCCATCCCAATACGATTGCGCTGGAGGAGATGGAGAGAATCTTTATCGGGATGGGCTATGAGGTTGTGGAAGGCCCGGAGATTGAGACTGATTACTATAATTTCGAGGCGCTTAACATCCCTGCGGATCATCCGGCAAAGGATGAGCAGGATACCTTTTTCATCAACGGAGACTTTCTGCTGCGCACCCAGACTTCGGGCACTCAGGTTCACGAGATGGAAAAGGGAAAGCTTCCGATCCGGATGATCGCACCGGGGAGAGTGTTCCGCTCTGACGAGGTGGACGCCACCCATTCCCCTTCCTTCCATCAGGTGGAAGGGCTTGTGATCGACAGGCATATCACCTTTGCGGATTTGAAAGGAACGCTTGCCGAGTTTGCCAGGGAGCTGTTCGGTGAGGAGACGAAGGTGAAGTTCCGCCCTCATCATTTCAATTTCACGGAACCCAGTGCGGAGATGGACGTCTCCTGTTTCAAGTGCGGGGGAAAGGGATGCCGCTTTTGTAAGGGCTCCGGCTGGATCGAGATTTTAGGCTGCGGTATGGTACATCCCAATGTGCTTACCATGAGCGGAATTGACCCGGAGGAATATTCCGGTTTTGCTTTCGGCGTGGGGCTTGAGCGAATCACCCTGCTCAAGTACGAGATCGATGATATGCGTCTGCTCTATGAAAACGATATTCGGTTTTTGAAACAATTCTAATTGGGAAAGGGAGGGAAAGAAATGAATACAGCATTATCCTGGATAAAGGCATATGTTCCGGAGCTTGACGTCTCCGATCAGGAGTATTGTGACGCCATGACGCTTTCTGGAACGAAGGTGGAAAATTATGAGAGGCTTGACCGGAATCTGGAAAAGATCGTGGTGGGCCAGATTGAAAAAATAGAGAAACACCCGGATGCGGATAAACTGATTGTCTGCCAGGTAAATATTGGAACCGGAGTGATTCAGATCGTGACCGGCGCTCCCAACGTAAAGGAGAAAGACAAGGTTCCGGTCGTGCTCGACGGCGGCAGGGTTGCCGGCGGACACGATGGCGGGCCGCTTCCGGAAGCGGGAATTCCGATCAGGGCCGGAAAGCTGCGGGGTATTGAGTCAAACGGTATGATGTGTTCGATTGAGGAGCTTGGCTCGGACCGGAACATGTATCCCGAGGCGCCGGAAAACGGAATCTATATTTTCCCGGACAGTGCGCCGGTGGGAATGGACGCTGTGGAACTGCTGGGAATGAGAGATACGGTTTATGAATACGAGATTACCTCCAATCGTGTGGACTGCTACAGCGTGCTGGGGATCGCAAGAGAAGCGGCGGCCACTTTCCGCAAGCCCTTTGTCCCGCCTGTGGTGGAGGTAAAGGACAACGGGGAGGACGTAAACGATTATATTTCCGTGGAGGTGAAGGATCCGGATCTGTGCAGCAGATACTGCGCAAGGGTGTGTACCAACATCAGGATTGCGCCTTCTCCTGAGTGGATGCAGAGGAGGCTTCGGGCAAGCGGCATCCGGCCCATCAACAATCTGGTGGATATCACCAATTACGTGATGGAGGAATACGGCCAGCCCATGCATGCCTTTGATCTGGATACCATTGCCGGGAGAAAGATCATCGTGCGCCGTGCGGCGGACGGGGATGAATTCCAGACGCTGGATGAACAGGTACGCAGACTGGATAAGGACATCCTCATGATCTGTGACGGAGAGAAGGAGATCGGTATTGCCGGAATCATGGGCGGTGAGAACAGCAAGATTACGGACAACGTGAAGACCGTTCTCTTTGAGGCGGCGACCTTTAACGGCCCCAATATCCGCAAATCCGCAAAAAGGCTGGGGCTGCGCACGGACGCATCCGGAAAGTTTGAGAAGGGACTTGATCCCCATAATGCCCAGGCGGCAATCGACCGCGCCTGCCAGCTGATTCAGGAACTGGGATGCGGGGACGTTGTAGGCGGCATGGTGGATGTGTGCCAGCCCATGAAGGAGAAGGTGAGAATTCCTTTCCGGCCGGAGAAAATCAACGATTTGCTGGGCACACGGATCTGCGAGGAAGAAATGCTTTCCATTTTCAAAATGCTGGAGATCGAGTATGACGAGAGTGCCAAAGAGCTCATCGCCCCCACTTACCGGCAGGATCTGGAGTGTTTGGCGGATCTTGCGGAGGAAGTTGCAAGGTTCCATGGATACGACAGGATCCCCACAACCCTACCGAACGGAGAGGCGACGGCGGGACGGCTTTCCTATAAGCTGCGGGTTGAGCAGAAGGTCAGGGACATGGTGGAGTACTGCGGATTCTCCCAGGGAATGTGCTACTCCTTTGAGAGCCCCAAGGTGTTTGACAAGCTCTTGCTTGCGGCGGATTCCCCGCTTCGGAAGGCCATTGTGATCGCAAACCCGCTGGGTGAGGATTTCTCCGTCATGCGGACCATCTCCTTAAATGGAATGATGACCTCCCTGGCATCCAATTATAATAGAAGAAACAAGGATGTGCGTCTGTATGAGCTGGGGAATATTTACCTGCCTCATCAGTTCCCGCTTACCGAGCTTCCGGACGAGAGAATGCAGCTGACCCTTGGCATGTACGGGGAAGGCGATTTCTATACCATGAAGGGTGTGGTGGAGGAAATCTTTGAGGCCGTGGGAATGAAGAAAAAGATGGTCTGCAATCCTGCATCCGAAAAGCCCTTCCTGCATCCGGGCCGCCAGGCGCTTATTGAGTACGAGGGGGAGATTCTGGGATATCTGGGCGAGGTTCATCCTCTTGTATGCGAGAATTACGATATCGATACCAGAGTGTATCTTGCGGTGCTGGATATGCCCCTCGTGGTGGAGAGAGCGACCTTCGACCGTAAATATGAGGGAATCGCCAAATATCCGGCCGTGTCAAGAGATATCAGCATGGTGGTTCCCCAAACCATACTGGCGGGACAGATCGAGGCGATGATCGGACAGAGAGGCGGCAGGATACTGGAGAGCTGCAGGCTCTTTGATATCTATGAGGGAGAGCAGATCGAGGAAGGATTTAAATCGATGGCCTACTCCATCACCTTCCGGGCAAAGGACCGGACGCTGGAGGAGAGTGATGTGACGGCAGCGATGAAGAAAATCTTAAACGGGCTGGAGAGTCTTGGAATCGAACTGAGAAAATAGAGGAGAAAGGACAGGAAAAGAGATGGAAAAGAAAAATACGTGGGAGACTTACGGAAAAGAGCAGCTGGAAGAGCTGGAGGTTCTTGCAAAGGAGTATATGGGATTTCTTGATGAGGGCAAGACGGAGAGGGAATGCGTGGACGCCGTGGTGAACGCCATCGAGAAGGAAGGCTACCGGGATCTGAACGAGCTGATAAAGGAAAAGAAAACTCTCGGGGAAGGCGACAGGGTCTATGCGGTGTGCATGAATAAGTCCATTGCCATGTTCCGAATCGGGAAAAAGCCCATGGAGGAGGGAATGAACATTCTGGGAGCCCACATCGATTCGCCCAGGCTGGATGTGAAACAGAATCCTCTCTATGAGGAGGGCGGCTTTGCCTATCTTGACACTCATTATTATGGAGGCGTGAAGAAGTACCAGTGGGTTACGATTCCCCTTGCCCTTCACGGCGTGATCGTAAAGAAGGATGGAACCTGCGTGGAGCTGGCGGTCGGAGAGGACGAGGAGGATCCGGTATTTTTCATCTCGGATCTTCTGATTCACCTGGCGGCGGAGCAGATGGAGAAGAAAGCCTCCAAGGTGATCGAGGGGGAGGCCCTGGATCTCATTGTTGGAAACCGTCCGATTAACATAGACACAAAGGAGGAAACGGACGGGGATCAAAACAATGAGAAGGACGCAAAGGACGCCGTGAAGAAGGGGATCCTTGCGATTTTGAAGGAAAAATACGGAGTGGAGGAGGAGGACTTTCTCTCTGCGGAGCTGGAAATCGTGCCTGCGGGAAAAGCCAGAGAGGCCGGATTCGACCGAAGCATGATCCTCGCCTATGGACAGGACGACCGGGTATGCGCCTTTACTTCCATGAAGGCGATGCTGGAGGTTACGGATTCGGAGCGCACGGCCTGCTGCCTTCTGGTTGACAAGGAAGAGATCGGAAGCGTTGGGGCAACCGGCATGGAATCCAAATTTTTTGAGAACGCCGTGGCGGAGATCATGAACCTTCTCGGACAGTACAGCGAGCTGGGCCTTCGCAGGTGTCTTGCCGCCTCCTGCATGCTTTCCTCGGATGTGAGCAGCGCCTTTGACCCTGCCTTTGCATCCAGCTTTGACAAGAAGAATGTGGCTTATCTTGGCGGCGGCATGGTATTCAACAAATTTACGGGCTCCAGAGGGAAATCAGGCTCCAATGATGCAAATGCGGAATATCTGGCTTATCTGCGGGATATCCTGGATTCGGCCCAGGTGAATTTTCAGACGGCGGAGCTCGGAAGAGTGGATCTTGGCGGCGGCGGAACCATTGCCTATATTCTCGCCCTGTACGGGATGAATGTGATTGACAGCGGAATTGCGGTTCTGAATATGCATGCGCCTTGCGAGGCCACCAGCAAGGCGGACATCTATGAGACAAAGAGAGGCTATGTGGCCTTTTTAAAGGGAGCTGGGATGTAATGCCGGGCTCAGAGCTTAAGACTTCGGATTTCTATTATGAACTTCCCGCGGAGCTCATCGCCCAGGACCCCCTTGACGACAGAGCGTCCTCCAGGCTCCTGGTCATGGACAAAAAAACAGGGGAGATCCGGCATGAAACTTTTCGTGATCTTGTGGATTATCTGCGTCCGGGCGACTGTCTTGTGCTGAACAATACCCGGGTAATTCCGGCAAGGCTCCTTGGCGTGAAGGAGGATACGAAAGCGGCCATAGAGGTGCTTCTTCTGAAACGGAGGGAGAACGATATATGGGAAACCCTGGTAAAGCCGGGAAAAAAGATGAAGCCGGGGGCAAGGGTTGTATTCGGGAACGGCCTGCTTCGGGGAGAGGTGCTTGAGATCGTACAGGAGGGAAACCGCCTGATCCGTTTTACCTATGAGGGAATCTTTGAGGAGATTCTGGACCGCCTCGGACAGATGCCTCTTCCCCCGTATATCACGCACCGGCTGCAGGACAAGACGCGGTATCAGACCGTTTACGCCAGGTACGACGGTTCGGCTGCGGCGCCCACCGCAGGGCTTCACTTCACACCGCAGCTGCTTACGCAGATTGAGGAAAAAGGCGTAACGCTGGCTTATGTGACGCTGCATGTGGGACTTGGAACCTTCCGTCCGGTAAAGGTGGAGAATGTGCTGGAGCACCACATGCATTCGGAGTATTATCAGATATCACAGGAGGCGGCAAAGCTCATCAACGGGACAAAGGAAAACGGCGCCCGGGTGATCTGCGTGGGAACCACCAGCTGCCGGACCATTGAGAGCGCTGCGGACGAGAGCGGGAGGCTCGAGGCAGGGAGCGGAAATACGGAGATCTTCATTTATCCGGGATACCGCTTCAAGGCCACGGACTGCCTGATCACCAATTTCCATCTGCCCGAGTCCACGCTGGTGATGCTGGTGTCCGCCCTGGCGGGGCGGGAACACGTGCTGGACGCCTACCGGGAGGCGGTCAGGGAGAGATACCGTTTTTTTTCCTTTGGAGACGCCTGCTTTCTTACAGACTCTTTACAAAAAATGACGGATAGTATATGATGATAAAAGATTGAGTGTGTAAGACAGGAGGGTGTTACGTATGGATGAAAGAAGAAAAAATAACCGCAGGGAGCTGATCTCCACGCTGACCATAAAGCGGCTTGGCGGCCAGGCCGGGGAAGAAAACGTGGAGATTGACATTACGGATCTGTCGAAAACCGGCATTGGGTTTACCTGTAGGATGCCGCTTGAGATCGGGGCTGTGTACGAAGGGAATTTACGGATCTGGACCCAGGAGGTTCTTCATGCCTTTGTGGAGATTGTACGTATTGAGAAAAAGGGAGGAGAGTTTTCCTACGGAGGAATTTTTATCGGGATGCCGGAAATGGATGCGGCGAGAATAGAAGTTTACGATACGGTAAAAACTATGGAGGAAACGGAATAAAGCAGCATGAAAATACCATAAGCAGGGTCTTATGGTATTTTTCTTAAAAAGACTCACGGCGGTTAGTTATGATGCGGAATGAAGGCAAAAAAAAGAAACTCCTCACATTTGTTTTTTCCCTGTTATTGATTGGGCTGTACTTTGTGATCTTCCGGTTTTCAGCGGATGATGCCGAGAGCTCATCAAACCTCAGCATGCGGGTATCAGAGCATGTGGTGCGGCTTTACCACCGGCTTTCCTGCCGGCCGGAGAACGGGGAGATTATTTCTGCCGCAGCGGCTGCGGCAGAAGGCGTGATCCGGAAGCTGGCGCATTTTACAGAGTATATGGCGCTTGGCTTTCTTAGCACCCTCATATGGGATATGTGGGTGGACAGGCGCAGCAGATGCTTCCTGCTTGTTCTGGCGCAGCTTTTTCTCTCAGCGGGAGCGGATGAAGTCCATCAGTATTTTGTTCCGGGAAGGCATGCCTCCATCTGGGATGTTCTCATCGACGTTTCAGGGGGGATTGTGGGAATGGCGGCGGTATTTTGTTTGAAAGGAATTGTGGAGCAATGGAACCATATTCGGGAACGAGAATCAAAAATCTGTTTTTGAGGCAGAGCTATACGGAAGCTCTGAAGGATTATGAGACGTTGGTTTTGGAGAATAGGGGCTGGGATTATGTGATACTCACGGCATCCAATGAAGCTCAGGCCCTTGGATACCGGCTGGAGATTGAGCACAGGCTTGCGAAGGGAATGCTGCCTTCCCGGTGCCGCTACGTGGTCCTTCCGGATCCTGAGGGCGCAAGGGTGGGTTCCGGCGGCGCCACCTTTCATGTGCTGAAATATCTGGTTTCGGAGAATGGAGGAAGCGTGGAAGGCTGCTTTGACGGCAGAAAGATCCTGGTGATCCATTCCGGAGGGGACAGTAAGAGAGTGCCGCAGTACAGTGTGTGCGGAAAGCTTTTCTCACCGGTTCCCAGACAGCTGCCGGGCGGCAGGCCGTCCACTCTTTTCGACGAATTCATGATCGTCATGAGCGCCGTCGCAGGAAGAATCCGCGAGGGAATGCTGGTGCTCTCCGGAGATGTCTTGCTCCTGTTCAACCCGCTGCAGCTGGATTTCCAGTTTAAGGGAGCAGCCGCCATTTCCATTAAGGAGCCTGTCACCACCGGCAGGGAGCACGGGGTGTTTCTGCGGGGAGAGGACGGGATGGTGGAGCGCTTTTTACATAAACAGTCCGAGCGGCAGCTTTCCAGGATGGGAGCGGTCAGCGCACAGGGAAATGTGGATCTGGATACGGGAGCCGTTCTGTTTGACTGCGATCTTCTGAATGCGCTGTTGTCCCTGATCAGCAGCGAGGGAAAGCTGGATGAAGAAAAATACAACCGTTTTGTGAATGAAAAGGCGAGGATCAGCTTTTACGGGGATTTCCTTTATCCGCTCGCAGGCAGATCCACCCTGGAGGAGTTTTATGAGCAGGCGCCGGAGGGGAGCCTGTGCGAGGAGCTTTTGGCATGCCGGAAAGAGATCTGGGAGGCGCTTAAGGGTTTTTCCATGAAGGTGGTCTGCCTTTCCCCGGCGCAGTTTATCCATTTCGGCACCACCAGGGAGCTCCGGGAACTGGCGGCGGAGAAGATTGGGGATTATGAATTCCTTGACTGGCACAGCAGTGTCTGTTCGAACGTGGAGCAGGAACGCTTTGCGGCCCGCAACAGCTTCGTGTGCAGTGCGCAGAATGTGGGAGAGGGATGTTATCTGGAGGATTCCTGGGTGGGACCTTCGGCAAAGGTGGGAAAGGGAGCCGTGCTCTCGTGCGTCGCCATCGACGACATCTCGATTCCGCAGGACACGGTGCATAGCGGCGTCCGGCTGTTAGACGGAAGATTTGTGGTCAGGGTCTACGGGGTGGCGGATAACCCAAAGGGAACCTATGAGGAGAATGCGGCCTTTCTGGGAAGCTGGCTTGGGGATGTGCTGGACTATTATCAGGTAAAAAGACAGGACGTGTGGAAGGGGGAAGACCATTCGCTCTGGAAGGCCTGTCTGTATCCGGTGTGCGCATCCATGCAGGAGGCTGCGCAGGAATCCCTGATCCTTGTGAAAATGGCCCGAGGGGAGGCGGGAAGAGAGCTGGTGAACCGCTGGCTTTCCCTTGAGAGGACAAGCCTGTTTGAGAGCTTTGCAAAGGCGGATATTGCGGCGCTTCTGCCCTATAAGGAGAAGCTGCGCAATCAGATCCTGGTGGACGTGTTTGTCAGGAGGCTGCAGGCGGGAACCTATTATAAGGAGGCGCTTACGCTGTTTGGAGGAGAGCCCGAAAGGGAGGCCAGAGAAGCGCTTGTGCAGATCGCGGGCGGAAGCGATTACGGAACTGCCATGCGGATTTATTATGCCCTTGGAATGGAAGATAAGTGCTTTGAGACGATCCGCAGCCAGGTCTTTGAGAGTGCGCCCGGCGGGGAGGAGAACAAAGAAGACCTGAGAATTGCGAAGGATCAGGTTTGTGTGGAGCTTCCCCTTAGGGTGAACTGGGGAGGAGGCTGGACGGACACGCCTCCCTACTGCAACGAGCAGGGAGGCGTCGTGCTGAATGCGGCCCTAAAGCTGAACGGTATTTTTCCAGTTCAGGTTACGGTGCGCAGGTTAAAGACGCCAGAGATCCAGTTTGAGAGCGAGGATCTGAATGTCCGCACCGCGGTGCATGAGACGGACGAGATCCGGGACTGCATGAATCCCTATGACCATTTTGCCCTGCACAAGGCGGCCCTGATCGCCTGCGGCCTGATCCCCCGGGAAAAAAGCGGAGAGGACAGAACGCTCAAGGAACGCCTGCTGGGCCTTGGCGGCGGAATCTATCTCTCCACCAAGGTGGTGGGAGTGCCCAAGGGCTCGGGACTTGGAACCAGCAGCATTCTGGCGGGAGCCTGCGTCAAGGCGCTTCTGGACTTTACGGGAAGGGCCGCCACGGACAGCGCTCTGTTTGACATTGTCCTGCGCATGGAGCAGATTATGAGCACGGGAGGCGGCTGGCAGGATCAGGTGGGAGGCATGACGAAGGGAATCAAGCTGATCACCAGCAAGCCGGGAATCCGCCAGATTCTTCATCTGGATTATCTGAAGATACCAAAGCAGGCCCAAAGGGAGCTGCAGGAACGGTTTGCGGTGGTCTATACAGGGCAGAGAAGGCTTGCACGGAATCTTCTGCGGGATGTGGTTGGGAATTATATCGGGGGAAGGAAGGCATCTGTGGAGGCGCTTTCTTCCATGAAGGAGACCGCATATCGGATGAAGGACGCTCTCGAAGCGGGAGACATTGACGAGCTCGCCCGGCTGTTTAACCGCCATTGGGAGCTGTCGCTGCAGCTGGACGAGGGAGCCTCCAACCTCTGTATCGATCAGATCTTTATGGTGATGGAGGATCTGATCGACGGAAAATTCATTGCGGGAGCGGGAGGCGGAGGGTTCCTGCAGATCATCATGAAAAAGGGCGTGGCCAGGGAACAGATCAACCGGAGGCTTTTGGAGGTCTTCCAGGGAACCGGCGCCGCCGTGTGGGACAGTGAGCTGATTTTTTAGCTCAGCTCTTTTCGTGAACCACATAGCCCTTGGGGGTCAGGATTCTTCTGGCCTCCCGGATGCTTTCCGGATCATAAAATTCAATTCCGAGAACTCCGTCCTGCTGTTCCCGGTTATGAAGAATGCCGATGTTCTTGATGCTGATGTTGTTGAGGGCAAGGATCGTGGCGATGGAGGCCAGAGCGCCCGGTTCGTCCGCAATCTCGATGCTGACGGCGTAGGATTTCTTGATGGGGCCGCTGGAGGCGTTTATGAAGGAATCCCGGTACAGCCTTGCCTGTTCAAAAAAGTCATAGACGCAGGAGGCGCTGTGACTGCGGATTTCCTCCTGGATGGATTTCAGGGAGGCGATATAGGCATCCAGAAGTGCGTCGATGTTTTCCGCGTTGGTCAGGCAGATCTGCTGCCACATGGCGGGGGAGGAGGAGGCGATCCGGGTGATATCCTTGAAGCCTCCCGCCGCAATCATTTTCATGATTCCGTCCCTGGAATCAGAGCTGCGGATCAGGTTTACGAGACTGGAGGCGATCACGTGGGGCAGATGGCTGACCGCCGCCGTCACATAATCGTGTTCATCGCAGGACAGGACCAAAGGAATGGCGCCCAGGGAAGAGACGAGATCCCGGTAGGCGCTTATCTTTTCGGCGGGAACCCCGGGGGCTGGAGTGAGAATATAATAGGCGTTTTCCAGAAGGAGCGCCCTGGCGTTCAGGTAGCCGGTGCGCTCGCTTCCCGCCATGGGATGTCCGCCGATGAACTGCCCGTCAAGGCCCAGCGCCTCAATGTGGCTGTGAATATCCGTTTTGACGCTTCCCACATCCGTAAGGAGGCATTGGGGGCTTAAGAACGCTTTCACTTTTTCCAGGTTTTGGGCGTTGCAGGAGACGGGCGCACACAGGAAAATATAGTCACAGTCTCTGAATTCTTCTCCGATCTCTTCTACAGAGGCGTTCAGCACGCCCTCCCTGAGCGCAAGCTGAAGGGACTGGGTATTGGTATCGTACCCGATCAGGGCGGCGTCAGGGTAAGTCTGGCGCAGCGCCTTTGCTATGGAGCCGCCGATCAGTCCCAGACCGATAAAACCACAGGTCAGGTTTTCGTTTTTCATATCTATACCTCCGGATTCCTTCCCGAAAAGAGAAGGATTTTTTATCTTCTATACATTTAAGCAACGCTTTGCGGCGCACCACCATGCATGAAAGCCGCTGATGCGGCGCACCACCATGCATGAAAGCCGCTGATGCGGCGCACCGCCATGCATGAAAGCAGCTGATGCGGCGCACCATCACGGAATGAAAGCCAGTCACTCCGCACCTTCGGCGCTCCCGTGACTGCCGCCGGTATTCGCAATCCGGCCTATCGGCCTACTTGCTCATACCGGCTTGCCCGTCCAATGTCCATGTGGCTGTGCGTGTAAACACGCCCATCCCCATGGCCGCTGTCCGGGACTTTCATAGTAAATATAGCACTTTAGTGTGCGAAAGTCAACGGGCGGAAAATCCGTTTTTTAACTAAAAATGTGTATAAATTGCTTGTTTCTGCTTGTAATGAATCCGATAATTTAGTAAAATATACGCATGGGATTTTTGACAAGGAAAAGAGCACGGATGGAAGGATTGGCAAAATGCCCAAATAACATATAAACTGGAGGAAGCTATATGAATATTTACACAACTGACAAGATTAGAAACGTTGTTTTGCTCGGCCATGGCGGTGCGGGTAAGACCAGTCTGGCCGAGGCGATGGCATACTTATCCGGCATCACATCGCGCCTTGGAAAGGTGGAGGACGGAAATACGGTCAGTGACTATGGCAAGGAAGAGCAGAAGCGCAAAATATCCATCAGCACTTCCGTGATCCCCGTGGAATGGTCAGGATACAAAATCAACGTGATCGATTCTCCCGGCTTTTTTGATTTCTCAGGGGAAGTGGAAGAAGCGATCAGTGCTGCGGGAGCCGCCATTATCGTGGTGAACGGCAAGTCCGGAGTGGAAGTCGGCACGCAGAGAGCATGGGATCTGTGCGAAAAATATAAGCTGCCCAGGATGGTTTATGTGAGCAACATGGACGTTGATAATGCTTCCTTCCGCCAGGTAGTGGAGGACATGACGAACCTGTTCGGAAAGAAAATGGCGCCTTTCCATCTTCCCATCCGTGAGAATGAAAAATTCGTGGGCTATGTCAATGTTGTCACGGAGACCGGAAACAGATGGCAGGGCAAGGAAGTGGTGGAATGCGAGATTCCCGAATACAATAAGGCGAACCTGCAGCTTTGCCGCGACACGCTGATGGAAGCCGTTGCGGAGACCAGCGAGGAAATGATGGAGCGCTATTTCAGCGGGGAGACTTTCTCGGAAGCGGAAATCCGGGCGGCAATGCGCACCAATGTCTGCGATGGAAGCATCGTGCCCATGACCATGGGCTCCAACGTGCTCTGCCAGGGTATTTACACACTCCTTGATGACATGATCAAGTATTTCCCCAGCCCTGAAAACAGGGAAGTTGCGGGTATCAATATGAAGACCAATGAGATTTACCATGCGGATTACGATTTCTCCAAGGCGAAATCCGCCTATATCTGGAAGACCATCGTGGATCCGTTCATCGGCAAGTATTCGCTGATCAAGGTGAATTCCGGCGTTCTTAAGACGGATGACGTGATCTACAACGTGGATAAGGATGTTGAGGAGAAGATCGGTAAGCTCTATGTGATGCAGGGAGGCAAGGCAATCGAGGTAAAAGAGCTCCATGCGGGCGATATCGGAGCGCTTGCGAAGCTCACCGGCGCAAGAACCGGAAACAGCCTGTCAACCAAGGCAACCACTATTAAATTCGGAAAATGGGAGATGCCGACCCCTTATACCTATATGAGATACAATCCCAAGAACAAGGGGGATGTTGACAAGATTTCCCAGGCCCTTCAGAAGATTTCTCATGAGGATATGACCATGAGATATGTGAACGATTCTGAAAACAGACAGATGCTTCTGTATGGAATGGGTGATCTGCATCTGGAGGTGATTGCCAGCAAGCTTCTGAACGAATATAAGGTGGAGGTTGAGCTGACGAAGCCCAAGGTGGCATTCCGGGAGACCATCCGCAAGAAATCGGACGTGGAATACAAGTATAAGAAGCAGTCCGGCGGACACGGACAGTACGGACATGTAAAGATGAGATTCGAGCCTTCCGGAAATCTGGAGGAGGCATACGTGTTTGAGCAGGAGGTTGTCGGCGGTGCGGTTCCCAAGAATTATTTCCCGGCAGTGGAAAAGGGAATCCAGGAATCCGTCCTTAAGGGACCTCTGGCTTCCTATCCCGTAGTCGGCGTAAAGGCGATTCTCTATGACGGATCCTATCATGCGGTTGATTCGTCCGAGATGGCGTTTAAGACAGCGGCCATCCAGGCGTTTAAGAAGGGATTTATGGAGGCCACACCCGTTCTTCTTGAGCCGATTGCGTCGGTCAAGGTAACGGTTCCGGATACCTACACCGGAGACGTCATGGGAGATTTGAATAAGAGGAGAGGCCGCGTGCTCGGTATGAATCCCGCACCCGGCGGCAAGCAGGTAATCGAGGCAGATGTTCCCATGATGGGAATGTTCGGATACAGCACGGATCTGCGTTCCATGACAGGCGGAAGAGGTGATTTTGAGTATGCGTTTGCGCGTTATGAGCAGGCGCCCTCTGACGTACAGGAGAAGGAAGTGGCGGCGAGAGCGGCCAAGGATGCTGAGGGAAGTGACGAATAACGGTTCTTTTTAGAAGAAGGTAGAAAGATGTCGCATATGGGGGTATGCGGCATCTTTGCTGTCCGGCACCGGAAGTTTACTTGACAAGACGCATAATAATAGGTAAAATTAGGATTTGAAAGTCCGGAGATTTGTGCCAGGGGCGCAGATTCGCAGATAGAGAAAGGAGCATGTTTGTAAAATGGCGACACCATACAATCACAGAGAAGTAGAGGGCAAATGGCAGAAGGTCTGGGATGACGAAAAGGCGTTCAAAACCTCGGACGATTATTCCAAGCCGAAATATTATGCGCTGGTTGAGTTCCCTTATCCTTCGGGGCAGGGGCTTCATGTGGGGCATCCGAGACCGTACACGGCGCTTGACATTGTGGCAAGGAAGAGAAGAATGCAGGGTTACAACGTGCTCTATCCCATGGGCTGGGACGCTTTCGGACTACCCACGGAGAATTATGCGATCCAAAATCACATCCACCCAAGAGTGGTGACGGAAAACAACGTGAAGCGGTTCAAGGGACAGCTCCACGCCCTTGGCTATTCCTTTGACTGGGAGCGGGAGATCAATACCACGGATGTGAATTACTATAAATGGACTCAGTGGATCTTTTTAAAGCTGTTTCATGCGGGACTTGCCTACAAATCGGAGATGCCCATCAACTGGTGTACTTCCTGCAAGGTGGGGCTTGCCAATGAGGAGGTTGTAAACGGAGTCTGCGAGCGCTGCGGCAGCGAGGTGGTCCGCAGGGTGAAGAGCCAGTGGATGTTAAAGATCACGGATTATGCGGACAAGCTGATCCAGGGGCTTGACACGGTGGATTACGTGGAGAGAGTGAAGGTTTCACAGAAAAACTGGATCGGGAAATCCACCGGTGCGGAGGTTGACTTTATCTTAAAGGGAAAGGAAGACAAGCTTACGGTCTATACCACAAGGCCTGACACACTTTTTGGCGTCACCTATATGGTTATGAGCCCGGAGCATCCCTTTATCGACAAATATAAGGACGAGATCAAAAACTGGGAGGATGTGGTCGCTTACCGGGAGATGGCGGCGAGAAAATCCGACTTTGAGCGGACGGAGCTGGCAAAGAATAAGACCGGGGTGATGCTGGACGGGCTGATGGCGGTGAATCCCGTGAATAAGAAAGAGATCCCGGTGTGGATCTCCGACTATGTTCTCATGACCTACGGAACGGGCGCCATCATGGCCGTGCCCGCCCACGATGAGAGAGACTGGGAGTTTGCCAAGAAATTTGACATGCCCATTATCGAGGTAGTGGCGGGAAGCCCTGTGGACGTAAACGAGGCTGTCTACACGGACGTTGCATCGGGGACTCTTGTGAACTCCGATTTCCTGGACGGCCTTTCTGTTGCGGACGCCAAGAAAAAAATCGTGGAATTTCTGACACAGAAGGGAATCGGCCATGAAAAGACCAATTTCAAGCTTCGTGACTGGGTATTTTCCAGGCAGCGTTACTGGGGCGAGCCAATCCCCATCGTGCACTGTGACAAGTGCGGCTTTGTGGCGATTCCAGAGAGCGAGCTTCCCTTAGAGCTTCCCGAGGTGGAGAGCTATATGCCCACGGACAACGGCGAGTCGCCGCTTGCGGCAATGACGGACTGGGTAAACACCACCTGCCCGCACTGCGGCGGCCCGGCAAAGAGAGAGACCGACACTATGCCTCAGTGGGCCGGATCCTCCTGGTATTTCCTGCGCTATACGGATCCCAGCAACGACCAGGCCCTTGCCAGCAAGCAGGCCCTGGATTACTGGATGCCGGTTGACTGGTACAACGGCGGAATGGAGCATACCACCCTGCATCTGCTCTACTCCCGCTTCTGGCATAAATTCTTATATGACGAGAAAGCGGTTCCCTGCCCGGAGCCTTATCTGAAAAGGACGTCCCACGGCATGATCCTCGGATCCAACGGGGAAAAGATGAGCAAGTCCAGAGGAAACGTGGTGAATCCGGACGATATTGTGAGAGAGTACGGTGCGGACACCCTGCGGACCTATGAGATGTTTATCGGGGCTTTTGATCTGAGCGCATCCTGGTCTGAGGACGGGGTAAAGGGTTGCAGAAGATTTTTGGAGCGCGTGTGGAAGCTGCAGGATATCGTGACGGACGGGGAGGGTTATACCTCCGATATGGAAGTGAAGATGCATCAGACCATCAAAAAGGTCAGCAATGATTTTGAGAATCTCAAATACAACACGGCCATTGCGGCCATGATGGCTCTGATCAACGATTTCTACAAAAAGAACGCCGTATCCAGGGGTGAATTCCGGACCTTGCTCACGCTGCTTAATCCGGTGGCGCCCCACATTACGGAGGAAATCTGGCAGAACATGGGCTTTGAGGGCAGGCTGTACCAGACAAGCTGGCCGTCCTTTGACGAGGCAAAGACCCAGGAGGCGACCGTGGAAATCGCCGTTCAGATCAACGGAAAGACCAGGGCGACCCTTGTCATAAACAAGTCGGAAGAAAAGGATGCCGTCATTGCGAAGGCAAAGGAAGCGGTGGCGGAAAAGCTCACCGGCACGATTGTGAAGGAAATCTATGTTCCCGGAAGAATCGTGAACCTTGTACAGAAGTAAAACGGGTATACAGGGCAAAAGCCATAAAGAAGAAAGAGCTGACAGGACGACTTGCCAGCTCTTTTCTACGCTCTGCTTCGGATTTCTGCGCTACCGCATACCCATCCGGCTGCGCATGGCAAGAACTTTTTCCATTTTTCCGATTTCTTCGGGAGAGGCGTGCTTTTTCAGTACGGAAATGATGGCGTCCATCTCCTGGTCGGAAAAGGAGATCTTTTTTTCCTGCCCTCTTTTGGCGACCGCCATCAGAAAAGGCAGCATCTGCTCCCTGCCAAGGTTGCTGCTTTCAAAGACGAGGGCCTGCAGAAACTCCAGCTTATAGGGATCAATGCCCTTTAAGGCCTCATCCTTCATCCAGTCATTCGTCATGATTCTTACCTCCAAATAGTTTAAACATTTCTTTTTGCTCAGGCGTCAACAGATTCATCAGCATTGTCATAAGATCGGGTGTGCCGGATCCGGTGTGAGAGGAGGAAGCCTCGTCCCCCGCTGCGGTATTGCCCGCAAGGGGCTCTTCCCCGAAGGACTGAAAAAAGTTTCCCATATCCGGCATGACATCTTTCATCAGATCCATTGTCTTTGACATTTCCCGGTACATTTCCATGCTCTGGAAAATCCCCCGGATCTGATCCATCTGCTTTTTTTCCTCCTCGGTACAGTAGGGAAGCAGCTCCGTGCACAGCCTGAGAAGGTCGGGCGGCCCCTCCTTATCCATGCATCCGCAGATCGGGTGGGGATGCTTTCTGTAAAAATCAATTGTGTAGTTCAGTTCCAGGAATTTAATGTAAACGGCCATGGATTTCTGCATTTGATTTTCCATATAGGGCAGCATGACCTTCAGCATGGAAATATGATTGGTGCTGAAAAGCGTGTCAAATGCAATTACCTTGTTTTGTTCATTGGAATCCATGGCATCTCCTTTTTGCGGGTTAAACCTGCTGATAAGTTATATTTATGTGAAAGGATTTGGCTGTATGCAGAAAAATAGGCCCTTTTCAGAGCCTATTTTGTTTCCTGCCTCCGGAAAGAAGAGATTCCGGAGGCGTGAAAGGGTATGAGAGCCTTTGGTGAACTCTCATCAGACATGATGAAAAGAATCAGTTATTGATAATTAGCATCCGCAAAGGCCGTTCCCGCCGCCACAGCAGCTAAGGAGTAACAGGATGATAATGATGCTCTCGCATCCGCATCCGCAGTCGGAATTGTTTCCGAAGAAACTGCCGTTGTTGCCGCATCCGCCGCAGAAGAAAAGTAAAAAGATGATCCAGATAATGGAATTGCATCCATTGTTGGAGTTGGGAGTTGTGCATCCACACCCTGTAGCTGTTAAATCACTCATTGTATTTGCCTCCAAAAGGTTTTTTGTTTTATGGTTTATCATATGTGGCATGGCTTGTATGTGTTTCCGCTTTTGAAAAATTTTTCGATCTGTGCGGCTGCGATCCAATGGTGGGGAAATTTCTAATAATTTACTGCACAATATGTAGCCAAAACACTTGAATTTATTTCAAGATATAGTAAAATAGAAATATATGCTGTGAAGGAGAAAGTGTGTCATGGCGGCAGAAGAACTTGTGGTTGCCGGAAGGCGGTTTAGAATCCGTAAGGATTACGAGGCGGCTCTGCGGGATCAGAAAAAGATAGACCGTATTCGGTCAGAACTTAATCTGGACGATCCCCAGCAGCTATATAATCTGTATGGCAAGCTGAAGAGCGGCGCTTTTCGATTTGAAACGGTGGTGGGCACGGACTTTGACGACGAAATATATGAGAAAGTGGAGAAGCTGAAAAAAGAGGAGAGGACAGCCCCGAAAACGGATCCGCCGTCAGGAACGCCGAAGGTAAGGAAGGCAAAACCAGATCCCAAACAACAAAACAAAAGAAAACCTCCCGGGAAAAAGCCGGATCATTCTCAGGAAAATTATGATGAGGAAATGCAGAAACAGATTCTTCATGAGCTGCATAAGAGGGAAGTGAGAAGAAAGCTGATTATTGGCCTGTCTTCCCTTGTTGCGGTTTTTTGTTTTGGCTATTTTGGCATCTACTACTATTTTAATGCCAGAACCAGCATGGATTACGAGACTCTGGCATCCCTAAAGGGCAGTGACGTGCTGGCAAATGCGCCAAAGGCGAATGAAATCTCTCTACATAAAACCGGTTTTCAGCTCCCGGACGTGCTGGACGAATATAAAACTTTATATGAAAAGAATAAAAAGCTAATTGGATGGCTGAAAATTGACGATACAAATATAGATTACCCTGTGATGCAGACCAGCAACAACGAGTATTATCTGGATCACAATTATAATCAGGAATATGACAAGAACGGCAGCATTTTTATGGACTGTGACTGCAGGGTGTACCCGCGCAGCACGAACCTGATCCTTTACGGACACCATATGAAATCCGGAAATATGTTCGGACAGCTTCAGAAATACGCCAAGGAATCCTACGGAAAGAAGCATTCCGTCATCCAGTTTGACACGATTTACGAGAAGGGGACGTATCAGGTGATGTACGTGTTCCGCTCGCAGGTGTACAATGACACGGATGTGGTTTTCAAGTATTATCAGTTTCTGGATGCAAACTCAGAAGATGAGTTCAATTATTATATGAAGGAAATGGCGGCGCTCAGCCTGTATGACACGGGAGTGACCGCAGCCTACGGGGACGATCTGCTCACCCTCTCGACCTGTGATCATTCACAGACGGACGGGCGGTTCGTCGTAGTGGCAAAAAGGATTGAAAATCCAAAAGGAGTGTTAGAATGACTAAAGTGACAAAAAAGAAAAACAGAAAATTAAGAAGGCAGATTCGTAAGACGGTCGGCGCCCTGTTTATGATATCTGCGATCGTGGTGGCGGCTGTGCCGGTGCCGGATGTGAGTGCGAACGTAGCTGATCCGGTAGTAAGAGTGGCCGTGGTAAATTATACGGATTCGAATATGAATGCGTATGAGAAGATAAACGGAGAGGATGTGCCCAGTACCTGGCAGAGTCAGGTACCTTATATTGGTGATGATGCTGAAATATACACCACTGGTGACAGGATGTATCAGTTTGCGTTTGTGACGCCAAAGGACGGAGGCGACAGAGTTGCGGTTATTTTGAGGGCTAATTTTGACAATTTGCCGGTGGATAGTACTGATGGGCTGCAGACATTGACGATTCCGGATACGGTTGACGCATATCGGAAATACAGGCCAAACACTTCCAGTGAGGGATATGTTGCTGTCAGCCAGGATAACAGCTTTTTGTATTATAGAAAAGGAACGCAAAAGATTGATCCATCGAACGGCCTTCCCATGTATACGGTGCCGGAAGTAACAGCATTGAAAGATACGGAAATTCCACAGTTATACCGCAATGACCAGATAGGGTATACGGATAACAGTACCGGTCAGTGGGTTTTCATGGAGTATATGGGAAAGGACAATGAGGGAAATGATCGGTATGAGCGGAGGCAGATGTTGCCGGTAATGTCATATCAGTATCTTCCTTGCGATTATCTCACTTATAATGAATGGAAAGATATAGATGATGTGAATCTTTATGTGTATACGGGGCAGGGATTGCCTGCTGCGGCTTCTTTTAGTATGGAGCGAAACAGTGTTATTGTTACGCCGACCCCTTCGGCAACAGCTTCAGCGTCCCCGACGGTGAGTCCTACAGCGAGCCCATCTGTGACCCCAACAGCGACGGCGGGAGCGACAGTTTCTCCGTCAGCAACACCGACAGCGGGAGCAACAGTGACCCCGTCGGCAACACCGGCAACGGAAGCAACAGCGTCTCCGTCGGCAGCGCCGACAGCGTTGCCCGTGGTGACCCCGTCAGCAACACCAACATCGGAACCTGCTGTGACTCCGTCGGCAACACCTACAGCGGAAGCAACAGAGTCTCCATCGATAACACCTACAGAGGAACCCACCCAGTCTCCGTCGGCAACGCCGACAGAGGAACCCACAGCGACCCCGTCAGCAACACCAACAGAGGAACCCACAGCGACCCCGTCAGCAGCGCCGATACTGACAGGAGAACCTGATGCGACTGCAGAAGCAAACGGAGGTGAGGGAGAGAGCGCAAGTCTTCCTTCTTTCTCAATGGAAACTGTTTCGGTATCTCTGGATAGTTCGATAATGGCAGGAAGTTCTTCTATTAAAATAGAACCTAAAGTGATCGCTGCAGTAAAGTCATCTATTCCTTATCCGGATAGAGAGGGAGACTTCCAGAGAGCGGGTAATAATGCGAATCATCTAAGGATCCGTGCTGCTGAAGTCCGTTATATTGGAAGACAGACGATAGAGGAAACAACAGATGGATGGAAAGCGGGAGCTGCATTAACAGGAGATGGAAGCTGGGAGAATGGTGTCTTTGCAAAAAACCGAAATATTGAGAAGCTTGTGATCGGTGCAAATCTGGTTGGTATAGGAGATTATGCGTTTTACGGATGTACCGGTCTGAAAAGAATCTCTTTGGGAAATGGACTAAATACGATCGGAAATGGCGCATTTTCAAACTGTTTTAATCTGTCAGAGTGCAACATACCATTGAATCCCAAGATCAGCGCTATTGGAAAGAGTGCATTCGCATTTTGTGAGGCGCTGACCAGTTTTCGTGTTCCGGCCAGTGTTGACGTGATAGGAGATTACTGTTTTCAGGGATGCACTCGTTTGTCTAAGTTAGATTTATTGGGGGAAGGAGAAGAGGCAAACGGAAGTTTGAGTCTGATTGGTTACAGGGCATTTGAAAATTGTGCCAGTCTGACTTCACTTACGTTTTCTCCGACTTTCAGACAGGAGTATCCAAGCGCATTTACGTATGCTGCAACAGAAAGCGGAAAGATTCCGGTTTCCTATTTTTACGGCTGTACCTCTTTGCAATATATAAAGATACAGAATGCGGATCTGGATATTGTGGATTGGGGATTTTCTGCGGAACATGGCACTGCGGATAAGCCTTTTGAGGCTGATGACCATGCAAATCATAATAATGGGTCAGGCGGGTGTTCCATTGATCAGTTTTTGGCCCAGGTTCCCAGTGTTTTTTACTTTGAAGGACCTACAACCACAAATTCTAAAATTTATGAAACGGCAAAGAAGCACTCTGCGGCATTTAAATATCTGAATGAAGATAAATTTGAAAAAGTGATGTTATGTCCGGAGAAACCTGATTCGACTACCGGTGCCCCTCATGAAGCTACTTTTGTTGTAAATTCTAAGAATCAGTTGGTTTCCATGAGGATTGATCCGAAATGTAAGGAAGTAGTTATTCCTTCCAATATCGGGTCATTTGGAGTGAACGAGATTGCATCAAACAGTTTTCAATTCAATTGTTTCCTGCAGAAAATTCATATTCCGGCAACAGTGAAGGTGATTGAGACGAATGCGTTCCAGGGATGTCACAATTTGAATACTGTTTTTTTCGAACAGCCAGAGAATTCGGAACTGGTGATTCAGGATAAGGCTTTTTCCACACAGGAGATACCTGCAAGTGCGCATGATTCTTCGTGCCCTACTAAGGATGTTGAAGAGACACCGGTGCTTAATTTTGTGGGAAGCATTTCCCCAACGGCTGTTCCGTTCCAATATGCTATGAATCCGGCCAATAATATTAATTATGGTAATCAGACTGAGAATACATATATTACATTTTTCAGTGGATGGCCTACAAATTTGGTGGTTAAATATAATCATAATACAGATAAGAATGAACTGATTAATTATCCTCAATATGATGAATTGGATAAAGATACATTTTTGGATACATTTCCATATATGACCGATGAATACAAGCAGGCGGCGAAAAAGGCCAAATCTGGTCAGGATATGAATCAGGAAGCAACGAATATTTTGAATGCTGCCACTAACATTAATATTCCGGGAGGAATTGAATCCATTAAGTCAGGTCTCTTTTCCGCAAAAGATTCAAATGGGGAGGATGTCAATGCAGACCGGAATATTGAATCCGTTACCGTAAACACGGTGGAAACCATAGATCCTTACGCTTTTGAGGGATGTACCGGCCTGAAGCGTTTCTATATGTCGGGCGGAACCAAGATTGACAATTATGCGTTTAAGAATTGCGAGAGTTTGGAGACCGTCAGTGTGGCGGCTTCCGTGACAGAGCTGGGAATCCGGCCTTTTGCAGGCTGTGAGAACCTTATGGGCGTTGATTTCGCACAGGGAACCGGTGAGGAAGGTTCCGTATCGTCCCCTTTTATCTGCGAAAATCAGGTGATTTACGGGATCAACGCAGAGGGTGCGAAAACCAAGGTGATTGAATGTCTGGAGACACGCGGTCTGGGAAGCGCTTCCAGGGTAGGCCCTGATGAGCTTGCGGGAATCACGGAGATCGCAGAGGAAGCCTTTATGGGATGCAATGAGATCGGAGGAGTGGATCTTTCCACTTCCGCCATAAAGACAATTCCCAGACAGTGCTTTGCCATGACGGAACGCTTAAGCAACGTGGTTCTGCCGGAGACGGCCAGGAGCATTTCCAAGGGAGCATTCTGGAACAGCGGCGTTTCCGTGGTGGAAATTCCGGCCAGCGTTTCCTATATTGAGCCGGGCGCATTCGACAATGTGGTAACGCAGACACATAAGATTGTCGCAAGTGACGGCGAGACGACGGAGAAGGAATTTGATGAAATTGTGCTTGACGGTGAGGGAAGACCTACGGTGGATCCGGATGCCAAGCGCAGGACCGTGTCTTTCTATGCTCCTGAGGGAAGTGCGGCGGAGATCTATACGGAAAATTATGATTATATCACCTTCGAGAAAGTGAAGCCAGTTATCAAGCATATGGTATACTTCTGGGATAACTTTGATCCGGCGAATCCGCAGCTGCTCGACAGCCAGGAAGTGCTGGACGGGGCGGATGCGATACCGCCTGAGGTGAAGGCATATGACGGATACCGGTTTGTCAGATGGTCCAACAGTTACACGGACGTTTCCAGACAGATGGATCTGTATACAATTTATGAGCCCATTGCCGATACTTATTATCATGTGACGTTCTACAACTGGGATGACACGATCTGGGATGAGCAGGATGTCAAAGCGGGCGAAAATGCCAGGACACCTCTTTCTCCCACTAGGGAAGGCTATAATTTTGTCAAGTGGCGTCCGGAGTATACCAATATTCAGGAAGACACCAAGATTTATGCCGAATTTGAGAAGATTGATTCGGATGCGACCAAGTTCACGGTAACTTTCTACAATTATGACGATACCGTGCTCAGTACCCAGAGGATCGCACCGGGGCAGGCGGCAACAGCGCCTGCAACTCCTACCAGGGACGGATATGTTTTCGATACCTGGAGGCCTGCGGATTTCAGTAACATTACAAAGGATCTGGATGTGTACGCACAGTACAAACCGGCTTCTGGTAATAACGGCGGCAATAATGGCGGCAATGGCAATGGCAATGGAAGCGGGGATGATGACGAACGGGACAGTAAGGCTTCGGCAACGCCCACTCCGGAGATTATTTACCGTACGCCGGAGACCAGGAAGTATACGGTATCCGTATCAGGCGGAAGCGGAAGCGGAAGCTATGCGGCGGGCGATATCGTGGCAATCAACGCCTATTATATGGGTACCGGACAGAATTTTGACCGTTGGACCACCTCTACGGCGGGGGTAGGCTTCGCCAATCCATCGGCTTCGTCCACGACCTTTACCATGCCGGCGGCCAATGTGGCGATTACGGCAACCTATAATACCGGAAGCGGAACCCCTTCCCAGCCTGCGGGAACGGGCGGCAATGCGGGAGGTTCTTCGGGAAGCACAGGATCTTCCGGCAACCGGGGAAATAACGGAACCTCCGTTGAGGTTACGAGACCGGGTATCTCCAATACGGATATTGCGGGTGCGACGGTAAGCGGAGCTACGGATAATTTCGTGGTGAAGGTGACCGAGGATTCGGCGGCTACCGAAGCGGTAACGGCGGCTCTGCAGGCAAGATATGGAGATCTCAGCAGAATTAAGTATCTTCCTATGGATATCAGTCTGTATGACTCAACGGGAAGAACGAAGATTGCGGATACTACTGGTATTTCCGTGAATATTACCCTTCCTCTGCCGGATGATCTGGTACAATATGCGGGCAACAACAGAGCCGCTGCTGTGGCAAACGGAGCTTTGGAAGATTTGAATACCAGATTTACGACAGTGGACGGCGTTCCATGCATTAATTTTACGGCTACGCACTTCTCGCCCTACACGATATATGTTGATACGGCTAACCTGATGGATGGGACGATTGATTCAACGCCCAAGACAGGAGACCCGATTCATCCCAAGTGGTTCCTTGCAATGGGAATGGCATGTATCGCAATCATCTTATTCTTTAAGCGTGATAAGGCGACGGCGGTGAAACGGAAAGTCGCATAGGAGAGCCTATGAACAAGAAAATGGCAAAATTGCTGGGTGTGCTGCTGCTTGCTTTGGCGGTGGCAGTCACCCAGGTACCTGTGTCAGATGCAGAAGCGGTGGAGCCTGCATCTGACTTTCAAATGGAAGGGAGTAAACTCCTGAAATATGTAGGCACAGCCGAAGCTGTGTCTATTCCTGACGGGGTAAAGGAAATCGGTGAGGAAGCCTTTGCGGGCAATGATAATCTGGTAAAGGTGACAATCGGCGGTCAGGTGGAAAAGGTAGGATACCGGGCTTTTGCAGACTGCAGGAATCTGCGGACCATCTCCGTGGGCGATACGGTGGCAGAGGTGGAAACGGCTGCTTTCAGTAACAATCCGGAGTTGAGAAACGTAACCATCGGAACCGGACTGAAAAAAGTGGGAAGCGGAGCTTTTGCGGGCTGCGGCTCGCTTTCAGGGCTTTCTTTAAATGACAACAATCCTTATCTGTCATATGATGACGGTGTTTTGTATGATGATGAAAAAAAGATTCTCTTTGCCATGATGCCGGACTGTCCGAGAGAAGCGATCACGCTTCCGGAGTCAGTGGAGGAGATCAATGCGTATGCCTTTTGGGGAAATCCCTATTTAAGGCATGTGACGTTTGACAGCAAAATAGAGAATATACCGGATTACGCTTTTTCCAATTGTATGAACCTGGAATCGGTTACGATTCCGCTTCCGGTCAGAAGTATTGGGGCAAAGGCCTTTGAGGACTGTGTGAATCTGACTCTGGTTACGCTTCCTGATTCCATGAACACGATTCATTCCACGGCTTTTGACGGATGCTTCCGTGTGGAATTTGAGGCTGCGCCGGGAACCTACGGCGCAGAATATGCGGCCGGCCATAAGGCTTCTGAGGCGGACCGGATTGAGTATGAGGACGTGCAGGATTCGCAGGTAATTTCTTCAGATGAGATAACGGATGATATCATTTCGCCGGAAGAGACGCAGCAGGTGGAAGAAACGCCGCTTCCTGCGCAGACACCGCAGCCGGAAGAGACACCGCAGGAAACGCCGGGACCGCAGGACGGTTCCGGGCCTCCCGAATCCCCCACAACCATTGAGGGAAGCGCCGGCGGAGGAAGACTTCTGGGTGAATCGAGCATCGTGGCGGGCCGTGCCGTTGTATTTATCGATAACGGACAGCAGAGTGTGATGAACGGGGAAGGGGAAAGGCCGAAGATTGATCTCGGCGGGAGTGATGCTGCAGAAGCCGGGGAGGCGGAGAGCACAGAGAGCGAAAAGCCCGACCTTATGACGACGATTGGGGATATTATTTCCGATCAGGCGGCAAAGGGAGAGGATTTCCCGAAGTATACTGTAGTAGGGAACAAAATTGCAACACAGGCCTATTACCAGAATTCTGATCTGAGGTCATATGAGATAGATGATGCGGTCACACAGATCGGGGATTTTGCGTTTGCCAGATCAGGACTTAGCTCCATTGTTATCCCGGATGGCGTGGAGAAGATCGGATACGGTGCCTTTTACCACTGTGAGAATCTGAACCAGGTGACCATGCCGGAGAGTGTAAAGGAGATCGAGGGAAACGCTTTCGCAAAGACCCCCTGGCTTGAGGGACAGACAGATATGCCGTTTTTGGTGGCAGGCGACGGGATTTTACTTTCCTATTCCGGGAAAGACAGTGTGGTAAACGTTCCGGATGGCGTGAAGCAGATCGGGGCGGAGGTATTTAAGGATCACATGGGAATCACGGCGGTGAATCTTCCGGCTTCCGTCACGGTGATTGGGGAAGCGGCTTTCAGCGGCTGTAAGAATTTGAAGACGGTTAACGGAGGCGGAAATCTGGTGAAGATCGGGGACAGGGCGTTCTTTGAATGTCCCTTGTCCAAGGTGGTGATTCCGGCTTCCGTGGAAGAAATCGGTCTTGGCGCCTATGCGCTTACGGGTGGTACGGACACCGTGGTATTTGAGGGGGAAAATCTTCCGGTACTCTCGGTAGGAGAGAGGGCAAAGCGGCTCTCCAATGAAGCGGCAAGAACCTATGTGTTTGGAGACTGTAAGGAGGCTATTGTGCCGGATTCGGTCACACAGCTTGACGGGACCGTTCTGGACGAGAGCGTTCTGGGCTTCCATGGGATCGTGTACAACGAAGCGGGCGCACTGGTACAGGATGCCGCATCAAAAGAGGGACAGGAATCCGACGGCGGTGAGACGGCAGGGATTGAAGTGCAGATTGACAGTCAGGCGATCGCTTCTGAAGGAGCGGGGATCATGGCGGATCTGCCGGGAAACACAGGAAGCTATCTTCTGCAGATTTCGGATTCGCAGGAGGCGGCTGACCGGATTGCTCTAAGCTATGGCGAGATTTATGGCGGAAGGGAACCATCGGGCCTTGTGGGATTAGACGTTACCCTGTTGGAGAAGACGGGCCGGATACCGATCACAAAGCTGGGAAAGCAGTATGTCACGGTACAGATTCCGATGCCCTCAGGGCTGGGATCCGAAGGGCTTCATGTAGTGACCCTGGATGAGGATGACCAGCTGGAAGCGGTGAAATACCAGATTGTGAATCTGGAGGATGGAGATTACATTCAGTTTACGGCACGGCATTTTTCCCCTTACGGGATTTACCGGTATTCTTCAGGAATAAGCGGTCAGGGCGTGGTGCAGGACGGAAGCGCTTATATCACAATAGGCAGCCGGGATGATACGCCCGATACCGGCGACGGGGTTCATCCCAAGTGGTTTCTGGCGGCAGGCCTTTGCGCCATGGCAGTAGCCCTGTTCTTTTATAAGGGAAAGCGCAAAACATTATAAACATATAAGAAACTTCCGGCATATCATAATTAAAAAAGCCGGGAGTTTTTTATGCTTCGGGTAAGAAAACAGTTAGGATGTTCGGATGAATTGATCCGTTTCTGTGGAACAAACGGCGTTACAATCGCCGTGCTTGATACGGGGGATCGTGTTACTGTATTGTTGTGAGACCATCAGCCGGTGTTGTCAGAAGATATCCGGTAAGTGACAAATGGCGCTGTGCTATGGGAGATGTATTACAACTAAGCGGAGAATAAAATGATTACTTTTACATGGAAGTATGGTAAAGAACCGTTTCTTTTCGAGGAAATGTTTGATGAGCAGCGAGATTCGGATGATATTCTAGATCATTCGAGAGAAGACAATACCGAAGAAAATAATAAAGAAGATGATTTTGAATCGGAAGACAGATTAAAAACGCCTAGTAAATATCTTTTTGATATTCATCTTTTGAAACTGATGAAAAATGCCATCTCAACGAATGAATATAATATTACCAATCGGGACATGCATCTATATTATGAGGTTGTTCAAAAATATTTAGCCTATAATAAAGGGATTCTGGTCAGCATTGCTAAAACCACACATTCGGAAACTGAGGATGTTAATTTACGTAATAATATATATCGTTTCATAGATGATTGTCGTATTGCATGGCGGGATGGTGAATCCTTTGATGAAATTCGTAGAGACTTCCCCGGATTTTTTGGTGAAAACAGTCCGTATCAGGATGAGATAATTGCGATAGAAAATTATTTTTCAGATAGAAGCCATCGTACACAACCCTATTATTTATATGAAAAACTGGTTCAGAAGATATCACCCTTAATGAAGGAACGTCGTCAATTAGTACGAATGTTAAAATACGTTTTTTCATATGTATATATACCACAGCGGCATAATGGCCGGGCACTTACCTGCCAAATGATTCTTGATGATGATTACTATTTGGACTTTGTTGAACAGGCTAACGATCACATTGCATCATTAACAACAGAAACAATAAATGCTTATCTGGCATCATCATCAATTGATGAAGTTTCTTTTAAAGAATCCGTAAACCATATGGTCCGGCACATTAATTCCTGTGACGAATCGGGCAATCACATGTTTGGACGTTTCATAGGTAATAAGAAAGGATGCTTTTGCATTTTTGATATTAGTAGCGATGAATATATTTCATTAAGTGGTCCATTCGATATTACCGATTCTGCAATAGAGAGATATTTTGGTTATAGTTCAGACAAAAAACGTTCCAATAAAGATCTTATGGATAAAATAAATAACATAATTTTGGCTGATCCTACTCTGCACAGTTCAAAATATGCAAATCTTAACCTGTTAACCAGGAGATATCCATATACTAAGGGTTCCGGTATTCCCTCTAATGGAGAGACGGTTGAAGATGCTATGAAACGTAGAATAGATAAAAATGAAATACAAGGAGACTATTCGTGTTGTGAACGTAAAATATTTTCTTGCATAAATGCTAATAATTCAGGGCAGTGTTATATGTTTACGAGACATAAACCATGTCCAAAATGTATTCCGGCTATAAAGGAATTCCTGCATACTCCCGGTAGACAAATGAGAATATTCTATTATGAAAATGATTCCGTCGAAGAATTTGATATGAGTACCATATAAAAACAGATTAATTATTCCGAAATCACATACTTTTTCGGATAGGACAGAGGAGTAGGTGGCCAGATTGAGTAAGGAGATGCAGGAGAAGATCATGGAAGGCCTTGGGAAAGAAAATATTTTATCATAAGACAATCCGCAGGCTTCATAAGCTGATAAAAACGGGAGAGAAGCAGGGATGCGGGAAGAGAAAATATATCGTGCAGGTGTGTATCTTCGGTTGTCGAGAGAGGACGGAGGCTTTGCATGGAGCAACAGTATTCAATCCCAGAGAGAGCTGGCGGTTTCCTTTGTACATGGCAGGAGCGATATCCGCATTGTCGATTTTTATGTGGATGACGGATATTCGGGGATCAGCTTCAAAAGGCCTGGATTCTGCCGGCTGCTGGAGGATGTGCAGGCCGGCCTTGTGGACTGCATTATCGTGAAGGATTTATCCAGATTTGGAAGGGATTATATAGAAGCCGGACGGTTGATACAGAAAACCTTTCCGGCTTTAAATGTGCGCTTTATCGCCATTACCGATCATTTCGATTCCCTGACGGCCGGATACAATGAATTTTCACTGGTGGTTCCGGTGAAAAATTTCGTAAATGATTCCTATTGCCGGGATATTTCCGGCAAGGTCAGAAGCCATCAGAGAGTGAAGCGGGAAAAGGGGGAATTTATAGGGGCTTTTGCCGTTTATGGTTACTGCCGGGATCCGCAGAAAAAAAACAGGCTTGTGGCGGATGATTATGCGGCGTTTGTAGTCAGGGATATCTTTCGATGGAGACTGGAGGGTATGAGCAGTACGGCCATTGCCAAAGAGCTGAATGAGTACGGAATCCTTTCCCCCATGGAGTATAAGAAGATCCGGGGAGAAAACTACAGCACGGGCTTTGCCCTGCGGGAAATGGGAAAGTGGTCGGCCATGGCGGTAAGGCGGATTTTGACGAACGAGATTTATCTCGGAACCATGGTGCAGGGGAAAACCGAGAAGATCAATTATAAGCTGACCGCCTGTCAGAAGAAGCCGAAGGAGGAATGGATTCGGGTGGCAGGCACCCATGAGCCGCTGATTGCCGAGAGGGATTTCAGGGCGGTGCAGGAGCTTCTTCTTCACGGCGCCAGGGCCATAAAGGGACAAAAAAAGGCGCATCCGTTTTCCGGTGTTCTGTTCTGCGGCGACTGTGGACGGCCTATGGTGAGGAGAATGGGCAGAAGAGGGAAGGAGGAGACGATTTATTTTATGTGTTCCGCAAAGAATGCGGGCAGAGGGTGCACCAGACACAGGATCGCTGAGACAGAGCTGGAGGCGAAGGTGACGCAGGCATTGAAGGCGAAGGCCGGGGAAGAGCTGGAGGCGCTGAAGGGGAAGGCGATGGGAGAGCTGGAGGCGCTGAAGGGGAAGGCTGAGGGAGCGTTGGAGGCGGACTGCGAAAGGCACCGGCTTCTTCGCAGGGAGATTGAAAGGCTCTGTGACGCTGCACGGGAATGCCTGAACCGGAAAGGCGGCCTGTATGAGGACTGGAAAAGGGGAGTGATCTCGCAGGAGGATTTAGCAGCCTTTTCGGATTTTTATGAGAAACGGTATCAGGGAATCCGGGAGGCTGCAGAGAGACAGGGCAGGATTCTTAAGGAGCTTATGGAAAAAGGGGAGAAAGATGCGCCTGCGGGCAGGAGGCTTTTGCAGAGGGAGGCGCTTTCCCTGGCAGTTGAGAGAATCAGCGTCTATGAGGGCGGGGAGGTCTTTGTCCGGTTTCGAGAAGAGGGTTCACATTATGGCGGATAGAGGGAGGATTTATTCGGCGGGCATCTATGCGAGGCTGTCAGTGGACAGTCACAATGAAAAAAATGAATCTGTTGAGAATCAGATAGCGATTGCAAGGGCCTTTCTGCAGAAGCATCCGGAGATCGTTCTGTTTGACTGTTATGTGGATCTCGGACGAACCGGTACAAATTTTGACCGGGAGGAATTTGCCAGGCTGATGCGGGATGTGAGACTGCGAAAGGTAGACTGCATTTTGGTGAAGGATTTTTCCAGGTTTGGAAGGAATTATCTGGAGACAGGGGACTACATTCAGAAAATTTTCCCCTTTCTGGGAGTGCGGTTTATTGCGGTTGCGGATTCCTTTGACAGCCTTTGCGCCAAGGCGGATGAGCTTTCGGTAAATCTGCTGAACCTGACGAATGAGATGTATGCGAGGGATATTTCGCTTAAGGTGAAAAGCTCCCGCAGGCTCTGGAAGGAAGCGGGGATTTACGCCGGCGGAAAACCGCCTTATGGCTATCGAACCAGCTTCCTCTGTGGGAAAAGAAGCCTTGTGGCTGACGGGAAGGCGGCACAGGTGGTTGACTGGCTCTTTCGCATGTGCGCACAGGGAAAGAGCCAGGGAGAAATGCGCAGAAGCCTCTATGAGGAAAAAATACACAGTCCCGGAGCGTATGCGAAATATGGACATGTGCGGGCCGAAAGAGGGGAGGAGATATTGGAGTGGCCGCGGGCCAGCCTTCGAACGCTTCTGACGAATCCCGTCTATACGGGCAGGCCTGAGGGCGCAGAGGAGGCAGGGTCTGGAGAGAATGCCCACGAGGCCATCATTACGGCAGAGCGGTTTGTACAGGCGCAGAAAGCGCTGGATGGGAGGAAACGGCAAAGGAGCGGCCATTGCGGGAGCGGGACGGGGGAGTGCTGCGACATTTTTGAGGGAATTTTGTTCTGCGGGGAGTGCGGGAAAAAGATGGGGAGAAAGAGCGGCCGGAAACCGGACGCTTCGGATGCGGGAGCCAGGAGTTACGGATATTTCTGCAGGGGATCTCTGCGGATGGACTGCCGTTTCTGTGAAAGCAAGTATGTGAGTGAGAGGAAGTTGATTGAACTGACAGAGGCCGCACTGGAGACAGTCTTTTTGATGGAGGGAAAAGGGCCGGAGGAGCTTTTGCGGCTGAAAGCGGCTGTCTGGGAGCAGAGAAAAAAGCGCAGGGAGGAAAAAGACAGAAGGCTGGAACAGGACAGGGCGGCACTGCAAAGGCGGGGGTGTGAATTGTATGAGAAATACCGCAGCGAACAGATGAGCCGGAAAGATTTTATATACCAGAGCGGGGAGATCAAAAAGCGCAGGAGAGAACTTGACAGGAAACAGGCGGGAAAAAGGGAAGGACAAGAGACAGGACGGGAAGAACACGGAAAATTGCATGACCTGAAAGCGAGGAAAGCGGACAGGGACAGAATTCGAGCGTTTATTGAAAAAATCTGTATTTACAGGGAAAAACGCATAGAGATCACCTTCCGGTTCCGGGAGAGGGAGCCGTCACCGGAAAGTGACGGCCTATTCCCCGTATAGGTCTTTGTGCCGCTGCAGGGTTTTGACCATCGTATCCAAAAGCAGCGGGACGTCAATGGGCTTTGTCAGATGGGCGTCCATACCGATTTCGATGGACTGCCGTTTGTCGCTCTCAAAGGCGTCGGCTGACAGGGCGATAATCGGGATATGGGAGAGGTGCGGATCCTCCAGCCGGCGTATCGCTTCCGTAGCCTGCCTTCCATCCATGACCGGCATCTGAATGTCCATCAGGACGAGCGCATATTCTCCCGGAGCTGAATTTTTCAGCTTTTCCAGGGCGATACTGCCGTTTTCGGCGATCTCAATCTGAAACCCAATGCCCCGGAGGATTTCTGATTCCAGTTCCTGGTTAATCGCATTGTCCTCAACCAGCAATAATTTCTTTGCCATCAGCCGGTTGAGGATATTGTCCGCGCTTTCCTCCGGAGAGAGGGGACTGCTTTGGATGCGGAAATTGAGATTGACCGTGAAGATGCTGCCCTTGTCGATGACGCTGCTGACGGCAATGTCCCCGCCCAGCATTTCCGCAATGTTTTTGGCAATGGTTAGCCCGAGCCCGGTTCCGTGGATGTTGCTGAAGGTGGTGTTTTTTTCCCGCTCAAAAGGCTCGAACACGTGGGAAAGGAATCCCTGGCTGATGCCGATTCCGGTATCCTCAACCACGAACTGATAGGAGACGGTATGATTGGGAAGCATCTCCAGCTCCGCCACATGGATATCCACCCGGCCGCCGTTTTTTGTGTATTTTACAGCATTGTTTGCCAGATAGAGAACGAGCTGTTTTAGTTTGTCGCTGTCCGTGTAGACATCGCAGTGTTTAACCCCTTCGGCGTGGATGGAAAAGGCAAGCTCTTTTTCGGCGGCCTGGGGAAGCAGGGTTTTGTATATATCCTGCAGAATGTCAAGGATGTTGCACTCTGCCTCGTTTAGCTGCGCGTCATTGGCCTCGATCCAGGAAATTTCCAGTACCTTGTCGATCAGGTCAAGAAGTTGTTTTCCGGATGATTCCACCTTGTCGAGATAGCCGCGCACCGCTTCGCTTTCGCCGGCGTGGCTTTTGGCCAGGGCGGTAAACCCGAAAATGGCGTTCAGAGGCGTGCGCATGTCGTGGGACATATTGGAAAGAAACGTGTTTTTGGCAATAATGGCAAGGTTGGACTTTTTCAGGGCGTCCTCCAGGATTTTTCTCTGTTCCATATCGCGCAGAACCTCCTCGTCGATTCTGCGGTATCCCATGACAACCTGGGAGAGAGGCTCCCTGCTTCCCACGTTTACGATTCGAAGCTGCAGATACTGTGTTTCCCCGTCCCGCAGAGTCCGGTAATTGATATAATAGGTTCTGTTTTTGGACAGCTGCTTGCGGATGTAATCCGGGGAAGTGGATCTGAGAACCATGTCCCGGTCGTCGGGATGAACCCAGGTACTGATATAATCGCTTGTAAACCAGAGAAATCCATGGGACGGCGAATTTTCATCAAAACGGGACTCCGTCCGGCTGCTGAGCCGGTAGGGAAGGATTTTGTCCGTATCGAGATCCACATACAGGATCGTTTCATAGTTTACGCTCAGTCCCTCGATAACTTCCAGACGGCGCATGTGCTCCTGATTGATCATTTTGCGCTCTTTGTCGTACTCATCAATGAGATTTTGGAGCTTCTGTTCCCGCCGCCGTTTCTGTTCCCTCTTTTCGGTTGCGTCCGTGATAAACACATAGAAAATATCGCCTGCGGAATCCAAATGGATGAAATGCCCATAGTCCTCCACCCAGCGGATCTGGCCGTCCTTGCGGACGATCCGGTATTCCACGTAATCCAGGTCGTATTGACTTGCCGCAACCTGCTCCTTGATGCTTAGCTCCACCTCGTCCAGATCTTCGTGATATACAATGCCCCTGAAGGAGTTTCCGGTCAGCTCCCTGAATTCGTTCAGAGTTTCGCATTGAAAAATCAGGAGCAGAGCCTTATTGGCATAGATGATCTCCTCGTTGCCGTCCGCATGATAGATCAGAAAACCGCCGGGCATTTCCTCCATAAAGCGGATGACCTCGCAGGCGGTACGGGCGTAGTGCGGATCGGAAAAGGCAGAAGGATTCCATTCATTGCTTTCCGCAAGTATGTATTCGATTAAGCTGTGATCTGTTTTTGGATCTTCCATAGTCGTTTCTCCCCTAAATTATTCTTACAAATTTTATCATAAATTTCGGTATCTGTCATTATTACCTGGCAAATCAGATTTTAATTTTAGAAAATTTCGGAGGTTTTTTATGAAAAGGATCAGAATTGCAATTTATATGCGCATTTCAAAAGAAGATGCGGGAGAAGGCAGGTCGGATAAAGAGAGCGGAAGCATCCGGATGCAGCGGCTTTTACTTAAACAGTATGTGGAGGAGCATTTTGAAGTGTATGATTTAGAGGAATACCAGGATGTGTAAAGCATCCGGTTGATACAATCCAACGGCAGAAAGCTCGGGCCGGGATGGCGATGCGCAGGGTGAATAGTGACAAGCCGGCATATCATAAGATACCGTAAGCGATACCGAAATAGATCCGGAAGGAAGTGGTTTTATGGCGAAAATCAGAAGGATAGAGCCCGGGATGCCATCTTGTGGGAAAAAGCTTAAGGTTGCGGCTTATGTGCGGGTGTCCTCGGATACCGAGCGTCTCTCCCGATCCCTCAGGGCACAGACGGATTACTACAACAGGCTGATACAGAGTAATCCAGAGTGGGAATATGCCGGCGTGTATGCGGATCTGGGAGTCAGCGGCACCCGGATAACAAAGCGGGAGGAGTTTAAGCGGCTTTTGGCAGACTGCCAGGCGGGAAAAATTGATATTGTTCTGACCAAGAGCATATCCAGGTTTGCCAGAAATACCCTGGATCTGCTCACTGCGGTCAGACATTTAAAAGATATCGGCGTGGAGGTACGGTTTGAGAAGGAAGGGATCCGTTCCCTTACCGGGGAGGGGGAGCTTATGCTTTCAATACTGGCGTCCTTTGCCCAGGAGGAAAGCCGTTCCATCTCGGAGAACACAAAATGGGGGATTCGCAAAAGATATCAGGCCGGAGAAATCCGGGAAAAGAACAAGAGCGTTTTGGGCTACCGCTATGACGGGGAAAAATACGTCCGTAAAGAGGACGAAGCGGATCTTGTGCGCTTTATTTTTGAACAGGCGGCGCAGGGCAGAACCTTGTCTGAAATCCGAAACGCACTGGACGTCTGCGGGGCAAGGACAGGGAAGGGGAGAAGTTTTTCCACGGGCAGTATCAGAGCTGTCCTGAAAAATGAGATTTATATTGGCGACAGGCTGCTGCAGAAATATTTCGTGGAGGATCCCATCAAACACAATAAGGTCAAAAACAGAGGAAAGCTGCCACGGTATTATGTTTCAGAGTGCCATGAGCCGGTCATTGACAGAGAAACCTTCCGAAAGGTTCAGGATATTCTGAGAAAGCGGGCGGATGCGGTTTTCGTCTATTCTTTTACGAAAAAGATAGAATGTGGAATCTGCGGGCGCAGATTCACGAGAAAAAGCCAGAGGGCAGGAGAGAGGATTTACTGCTACTGGATCTGCAGAGCCAAGAAAGAGGCGGGGACGACCTGTGCGAATGTAAACTGGAGAGAAGACAGGCTGGAGCGGATTTCGGCCCGGATACTTGGAATGGAGGAATTTGACGGGCCTGCGTTTGAGAGACGGATCAGGAAGATCGTGGTGCAGGGGGATGGAAGCCTTCTGTATCATTTTTATGAGGGAAGGGTGGAGTTATGGCGGGAAATGTGATAACCATACCCGCTGCCTGCGGCAGGTACAGGAATGCGGACAGTTTATCAGAATCTGGAAAAAAGCGCAGAGTTGCGGGATATGCCAGGGTCAGTACAGGCATGGAGGACCAGCAGACCAGCTATGCCGCACAGTGCAGCTATTATACCGCTTACATACAGAACAGGGAGGACTGGGAGTTTGCCGGACTGTATTCGGACGAAGGGATCAGCGCAACCTCAACCAGGCACAGGGAGGGCTTTAACCGGATGGTGGAGGATGCCCTGAATGGAAAGATAGATCTCATTATCACCAAGAGTGTTTCCCGGTTTGCAAGAAATACGGTGGACAGTCTTTCCACGATCCGGAAATTGAAGGACAACGGCACGGAATGCTATTTTGAAAAGGAAAATATCTGGACTTTTGACAGCAAGGGGGAGCTGCTTCTCACCATCATGTCTTCCCTCGCCCAGGAGGAAAGCCGCTCCATATCGGAAAACTGCACGTGGGGCGTGAGAAAGCGTTTTGCCCAGGGAAAGGTCAGCGTGCCTTTTGGCAGGTTTCTGGGGTATGACAGAGGAGGGGACGGAAATCTCGTGGTCAATGAGGAACAGGCGGAAATTGTGCGGAAGATCTACGGCTTTTTTCTGCAGGGCCGGTCCGTCTGCCAGATCGCAAGGCTTCTTACGCAGGAAAGCATTCCCACTCCGGGAGGGAAAAAGGTGTGGAGCGGGACTGTGGTGAAGAGTATTCTCACCAATGAGAAGTATAAGGGCGACGCCCTGCTGCAGAAGGTCTATACCACGGATTTTCTTTCCAAAAAGAAAAAGAAGAACGAGGGGGAAATCCCTCAGTATTACGTGGAGGGGAACCATGAAGCGATCATCACACCTGCGGTTTTTGACAGGGTGCAGGAGCGCATGCGCCGAAAGGACGGGAGGGAGGGAGGAAGAATCGGCGAAAGAATTTTTTCAGGGAAGATCCGGTGCGGGGACTGCGGGGGCTGGTACGGCTCCAAGGTCTGGCATTCCAATGATAAGTACAGAAAGGTGGTCTGGCAGTGTAACCGCAAATTTGATGGCGGGCACAAATGCACCACGCCCCATCTGGAGGAAAAAACCATAGAGGAGTTGTTTTTAAAGGCGCTGAATGGGATCGGCGGCTGGGAGGAGTCTGTTCTTGCCTGTTTTTGGGAGATTGCGAAGGCCATGAGGAAACCGGCCCACAGAAAAATGATGGAGGATTTTATGGCAAGGTTTCAAAACCAGGACAGGAAGGCGGATTGTTTTGACGAGGGGGCCTGGTATGCGCTGGTGGATTTTGTGACTGTCTGCGGAAGGGAAGAAGTGCGGTTCACGCTGAGAAACGGGACGGAGATTTCCGTACAGAATTGCCAGGGATGATGTTGCAGTGATCGCCGTCCCGTCCTATGGCGGCCGGGTGCCGGATCTTGCGGCTGAAAGGATCAGACGGATCCATGGCAGCCAGGCGCACTGCATAATTGTCTGTGCATATGGCAATCGGGCGTATGAAGATACACTGTTGGAATTGAACGATGTGGCAGAGCGGAGTGGAGTTCGTGTGATCGCTGCCGTTGGTGCGGTCGCCTGGCATTCCATCATGCATCAGTATGCGGCGGCTCTGGCATAAAAAAAGCCTGTTCAGAGAGAAAGAGTAATGAACTTTATATTTAAATTTCAGCCTTTTGATTTTTTTGCGCTGCAAAAGCGGAAGCGGGGAAGCCACAAGCGGTGCCACTGAAGAGGCGGAACCAAGAATGGCGGAGGCAGACAGGACAAGCTGTTTTGAAGGTTTAAATGGAGCTGCGGTTCTGTATGATCCTTTGCTGGAAAGGAGCCCCCATTTCTGGGAACCCCTATGGCGCATCAGTATTATTTTTTGAGCTGTAAGCCGTCTTTGAATGCTTCCCCTACCCTTTCGGTCACCTTATAGTAGCCATGCGTATAAGGATCAAAGGCGATTGCGTTTACCAGGGACATATCGACCTTGTCACCGTCCATGACACTTTCGTCTGCTGTGACATTTACCACTCTGCCGATGACGCCGCATCCGTATTCCCCGTCCTGGTATTCAATAAACTCACATTCAAGACAGAGAGGGAACTCATTGATGACAGGGGCGTCTACGGTTTCTGCCTTACTTGCGGTCAGGCCGCTGTTCTCGAATTTGTCTGCAACCCGGTTGCCGGATTCGACACCGAAATAGTCAGCTTCCGCCACATGGGCCGCATCAGCGATACTTACCGTGAAAGCGCCCCTTGCCTTGATGTTTTTTACGGTCTTGTGCGTTTCCGTCAGATTGAGGGCGACATTGCCTCTTTCCTGCATGGTGCCCCAGGCAGCGTTCATGACATTCACGCTGCCGTCGTCATTGTAGGTTGCTACCATTAAAACCGGCATCGGGAAGATGCCTTCTGTTATGCTGAGTTTCTTTCTCATTGTGATTACCTCGTTTCTATATGGGATTGACAGAACCAGCGTCTGTGCATATAATTGTAGCAGGTAACGGGGAAAATACAAGTACTATCTTAAAGGAAAGTGTAAGATGATAAAGAATTATATTGGCGAGGCGAATTTTGAGGATACAGGGTTCAGTTATACGCTGTCCCTGATATCTGGAAAACACAAAATGGTCATCCTTTACTGCCTGATGGAGTTTGGCGTTGTCAGGTTCAACGAGTTAAAACGGTATCTGAAAAATGTGTCAGACAAAACGCTCAGCGGCAATCTGAAAGAACTGGAGGCGGACCGGCTTATTATCAGAAAAGAATATCCACAGATTCCGCCAAAGGTGGAATACAGCCTGAGTGACAGGGGCAGGTCCCTGATGGATGTTTTGGATCAGTTATGTGTCTGGGGCGAAAATAACAAGGAGTAACTGACTGCAATCAGCGGCCTGGAAGGGCTTATCTCATCATTATCCATGCAAATTGAAGACCTTAAAAATGCCGGGACAGATACATCCGGGATAGAGGCACAGGTTTCGCGGCTTTCCGGCATTGCTCAGCTTTATGACGGCGCAGGAGAATTAAAGGACTTTCGGGTATCCATATCGCATTTTGTGGTTACCTGTAAGATGTATTTGTAACAATGGAAATAAATTTTTTCAAAAGAGGGCTTTGAGAACTTTTCTTAAAGAAGATACCATAGGATAAAGGCTCGCCGTCTTTTAAGGGAATCCCGCGGATATCCGTGTTTACAAAATTCATCAGCGG
>Ga0137308_100257_pt1 | contig 97392 bp, 89 predicted proteins | sample Inofrocosms_June_FD_97181 | JGI IMG/M metagenome (GOLD analysis project Ga0137308, IMG submission 97181) | Mouse cecal microbial communities from Vienna, Austria - N-Acetylneuraminic and N-Acetylglucosamine D2O microcosms_June | ecosystem: Host-associated > Mammals > Digestive system > Large...
CAAGATAATCACCTCATTTCTAAGTCGTTGTGGTTGCTTCTGGAAATAGAAAAAGCCGCCACTTCAAAAATTGAAAAGTGACGGCTTTTTCTGATCCCGGAATACAGTTCCCCGGAAATGCAAAAAGCACCCAGCAAAAAATACTGAGTGCCTGCATTAAAATCATATTCAATTATTCAAATTCGGTCAAATTATATCAAACCATCCAGACGAAAAATTGTCCTTGAAGGAGCTGAAAAGCCGCACTTCCAAACGGCAAAAATCGGCCTGCGGTTATCCTATTTTGTAACCACTTACCCCTCTTTTTGCCCGGTTATCCTATTGGGAACCACTACAAATTTGGTGAAAAATGTTTTTTTTAAGTCAAACTGCATCAAACCCTATCAAAAGCAAAAGCCCGGAAAACCTTGATTTTCCGGGCTTTTTGAACCATTTTGATATAGTCTGAGCAGTCGATTATCGCTTGCTGAACTGCGGAGCGCGGCGGGCCGCTTTGAGACCGTACTTCTTTCTTTCTTTCATACGCGGATCACGTGTCAGGTAACCAGCGCTCTTTAATACCGGACGGTATTCAGAATCTGCTTCCAGCAGTGCTCTTGCGATTCCGTGGCGAATCGCACCAGCCTGACCAGTAAAGCCGCCGCCCTTTACATTTACAAGCACGTCGAACTTGTCTACCGTTCCTGTCGCTTCCAACGGCTGACGTACGATAACTTTTAACGTTTCTAAGCCGAGATAATCGTCGATATCTCTTTTATTAATTGTGATTTTGCCTGTTCCTGGTAACAGATATACTCTGGCAACAGAGCTTTTTCTTCTTCCTGTTCCATAATATCTTGCATTAGCCACTGTAATTTACCTCCTAATTCCGATTAAAATGTGAGAGCTTCCGGTTTTTGAGCTGCGTGTTTGTGATCTGGGCCTACGTATACGAATAATTTACGATACATCTGTCTGCCCAAAGGCCCCTTCGGGAGCATACCCTTCACTGCGTATTCCACAACTCTTTCCGGGTGCTTTTTCAACATATCCTTTAATGTAGTTTCCTTCATTCCACCTACATAACCGGAATGCTTGTAGTAAATCTTTTGATCCAGCTTTTTGCCTGATACTTTGATCTTCTCAGCATTAACTACGATCACATAATCGCCTGTATCCATATGCGGCGTAAAAATTGGTTTATGTCTGCCTCTTAATACTTTAGCAATTTCTGATGCTAAACGTCCTAATGTCTTTCCTTCTGCGTCTACAACATACCATTTTCTGTTGATGGTATCTGGACTTGCCATAAAAGTTTTCATTGGTCTGCCTCCTTGAAAATTTTGTAAGAACTCCAAAAACTCAGCCATGTCCGGAAGCTTCGTCTTCTTCCTTCTCCGATATTATATAGTTAAAACACAGGAACCGTGGTTCCTGCATTTTTTTCTATGTCAGACTTAAATATTATAGTACCCGGTGCCGTGTGTGTCAAGATTTATTTCAAATATTCTCCAAAATATTAAAGGTAATCCCGATCATCGTAAGCCCATGTGCCGGAGCCGTTGCACCAGCGGCGCTGCGGTCTTTTGCGTTTAAGATCTCCTGCATCTGCTGTGGGCTGCGTTCCCCCATGCCAACCTGCAATAGCGTCCCGGCAAGGATGCGCACCATATTGTATAAAAAGCCGCTGCCTGTCACTTCTATCGTAATCACATCCTGCTCTTTTTCTACCGCAAGATGATAAATGGTACGCACCGTTGTCTCTACCTGGGAATGTACCGAGCAAAAGCTTTTAAAATCGTGTGTTCCGACCAGGTATGCCGCTGCCTGGCGCATTTTTTCCACATCCAGCTTCCGGTAAGTAAAATAGCAGTCGTGCCGGCTAAGCGGCAGAGGAAATGCCCGGTTTAATATTTTATAGACGTATGTCTTGCGGCTCTCGCAGCGCCTTGGATGAAAATGCAAAGGCACTTCGCACGAATGCTGTACGACAATATCCGCAGGAAGCCGCTGGTTTAAGGCATAGCACAGCTTTTCCGGCGGGATTCGCGTATTCGTATCAAAGACCGCAACGTTGCCAAGCGCATGGACGCCGGAATCTGTGCGGCTTGCACCGATCACAGCAACGGTCTCGTTTGTAAGCTCTGCGATCGCCTTGTTTAACATGCCCTCGATCGTAATGCCGTTCGGCTGCACCTGCCAGCCGTTATAGTGTGTGCCGTCGTATGCAACGGTCAGTTTAATCCTCTTCATAAAGCGCTCCTATATCGTAAAACGGCGCAGAGCAATGACGCCCGCAAAAAATGCAAATAAAACAGCATAGCCGGCGTAGTCTTTCTTTTTGTATTGCAGCGGCTTCATTTTTGTACGCCCTGCACCGCCACGGTAGCAGCGCGCCTCCATCGCCATCGCCAGGTCATTGGCACGGCGGAATGCCGAAATAAATAGCGGCACTAACAGCGGTATCATCGCTTTTGCCCTGCGCAGCAGGCTGCCGCTTTCAAAATCCGCCCCGCGCGCCTGCTGTGCGCGCATAATTTTATCTGTCTCTTCGATCAGGATCGGGATAAACCGCAGTGCAATCGCCATCATCATTGCGATCTCATGCACCGGGACATGGAGTGCCTGCAACGGCTTTAACGATTTTTCCAAGCCATCTGTCAGCTCGTTCGGCGTAGTTGTCAGCGTCATAATCGAAGTACCCAGGATCAAATAGACCAGCCGGATCATCATTTTGATCGCTGTTGCAACCCCTTCCTCCGTAATGTGTATCCACTTCCACTCCCAGATAATATTTGGGCTGCTCGTTAAAAATAAGTTGAAAAACGCAGTAATTACCATTAATACCCAGATTGCCTTAAGCCCCTTGACCATATAGCGAAACGGCACTTTGGACAGCCGGATCACGCCAGCCAGAAAAACCGTAATCAAGAGCAGTCCGGCAATTCCCCGGAATGAAAATACAGCAATTAAAAAAAGCATTGTCCCAAATAATTTTACACGCGGGTCCATCCTGTGCAGTAAAGAATCAGCCGGATAATACTGGCCTAGTGTAATATCTCTAATCATAAGATTCCATCCATTCGCTTGCAGGAGATATTGCCGGCAGCACTCCTGTTGAAATACTTTAAAATCTCTCTCTTTGCATCTGCAACCGTAGCTGCGCCGGTATCGACCGCAAATCCCGCCTCCCGCATTTCATGCAGCAGATACGTGACCTGCGGCGCCGCCAGGCCGATCGCTTCCAGCTCTTTATAGTGCCCAAATACCCGAACCGGAGCATCGTCATACACGATCTGCCCCTGGTTCATAACGATCATACGGCTGACATACTGCGCCACATCTTCCATACTGTGTGAGACGAGGATTACCGTCATATTGTTTTCTTCTTTCATTTCACAAATCTGCGCAAAGATCTCATCGCGTCCCTTCGGGTCAAGCCCTGCGGTCGGCTCGTCCAGCACGAGCACTTCCGGCTTCATCGCAAGCACGCCCGCGATCGCTACCCGGCGCTTCTGTCCGCCGGATAAGTCAAACGGCGACTGATAATACAGCTCCTCCGGCATTCCTACTTTTTTTAATGCTTCAAATGCGCGCAGCCCGGCTTCATTTTTCGACAGGCCCTGGTTCATCGGTCCAAAACAGACGTCGTCAAAAATCGTCGTTTCAAACAACTGATGCTCTGGATACTGAAAAACGAGCCCTACTTTACTGCGCAGAGCCTTTAAGTCATAGTCGGCATCGTAAATATCTTCTCCATTATAATAGATCCCGCCGCTTGTCGCCTTTATCAAGCCGTTAAAATGCTGGATCAGCGTAGACTTTCCAGAACCGGTATGGCCGATAATCCCGATAAACTCACCGTCGTCGATTTTTAAATTGATGTTTTTCAGCGCCCACGTCTCATATGCCGTCCCTGCGCCGTATACATAGCTTACTTTATCTAAAATAAGAGACATTACTTATTTCCCCGCTTTCCCTGCCAGCGCCTCCAGCAGCTCCCGGCGCGTTAGAATGTCTTTTGGGATATCCATCCCTTCCTTGCGCAGCTCATGCGCGAGCAGCGTAATCTGCGGCACATCCAGACGGTGCGACTGTAACTCTTCTACCTGTGAAAAAATCTGCCTTGGCGTTCCCTGCATAACGACTTTTCCCTTGTCCATTACAAAGACCCGGTCTGCCTCCACGACCTCTTCCATATAATGCGTAATTAACAGTATCGTAACGCCTTTTGTCCGATTCAGCTCATGCACCGTCCGCAGCACATCGGCACGTCCGACCGGGTCAAGCATCGCCGTCGGCTCATCCAGTACAATGCATTTTGGCTGCATTGCCACGACGCCTGCAATCGCTACCCGCTGCTTTTGTCCGCCGGACAGCTTATTCGGAGAATGCTTCTGGTATTTTAACATGCCGACCGATTTTAAGCTGTCCACCACACGCGTCCAGATCTCGTCTGTCGCAATGCCGATATTTTCCGGGCCAAATCCGACGTCTTCCTCGACGACGCTTGCTACGATCTGGTTGTCGGGATTTTGAAACACCATTCCCGCGCTCTGTCGTACTTCCCAGATATTGGCATCCTCGCTGACGTCTTTGCCGTCTACCCACAGGGTGCCTTCAGACGGAGCCAGGATCGCATTGATATGCTTTGCCAGCGTCGATTTGCCGGAGCCGTTATGCCCCAGCACCGCAATAAACTCTCCCGCCTGGATATCCAGGTCTACCTGGTCTAGCGCCGTCTGTATAGACTCGACGTTTCCTTCCTCGTCCCGCCTGATGTATTCGTGCACAAGCTTTACCGCTTTAATAATGTCCATCTTACTATCCTTTCCAGTGCAGGCGGTGCAGCTCTCCTTCCAGCTTCATATCCATAAACTGGTTCTGTCGCAGTGCTTCATACAGCACGATCGCAGCCGCATTTGACAGATTCAGGGAACGCGTCTGCCCCAGCATCGGAATGCGCACGCATGTATCCGGGTGGTCTTTTAAGATCTCTTCCGGGATTCCGCCGCTTTCCTTGCCGAACATCAGATAGCAGTCCGGCTCATACGAAACGTCGCTGTACAGCCTGTGCCCTTTTGTCGTTGCATAATAGATGCGTGCTCCGGGATTTTTTTCCAGAAACTGTTCGTAGTTCACATATGTCGTCACGTCGATTTCCTGCCAGTAATCCATGCCAGCACGCCGGAGTGCTTTTTCATTTAACTGAAATCCCAGCGGCTCGATTAAATGCAGCCTTGCCCCTGCTGCCGCGCATGTCCGTCCGATATTTCCCGTATTTTGCGGGATTTCGGGCTGATGCAGCACAATATTGATTGCAGCCATAATTTTTGCCCTTCTATTTCGTCTTGTTGATCTCGCCTTTTTTCAGCTTTTCGATAAATCGTTGTACCCGCTCCAATGCTGTTTTCAAATTGTCGAGAGAATACGCGTAGGAAATACGGATAAACCCTTCCCCACATTCTCCAAACGCCGTCCCCGGCACAACTGCCACTTTTTCTTCTGCAAGCAGCTTTTCCGCAAATTCTTCCGACGTCATGCCAAACTCCCTGATACACGGAAACACATAAAACGCGCCGAACGGCTCAAAGCAGGAAAGCCCCATCTGTTCAAACGCGTGCATTAAGTACCGCCTTCTGCCGTTGTATTGTTCGCGCATATCCGCCACATCGCTATCGCCGTTGCGCAGTGCGTCTACCGCGGCATACTGGCTGTTCGTCGGCGCGCACATAATCGCATACTGGTGGATCTTTAGCATCTGCTCTAGTATCACTTTCGGGCCGCAGGCATAGCCAAGCCTCCATCCGGTCATTGCGTGAGACTTAGAAAATCCGTTAATCACGATCGTACGCTCCTTCATGCCCGGCAGAGACGCGATTGAAACATGGTTTTTTCCTTCCACATAGGTGAGCTCCCCGTAGATCTCATCGCTTAATACAAACAGGTCATGTTCCGCAACGACCGCAGCGACCGCTTCCAGGTCGTGCCGCTCCATTACCGCCCCGGTCGGATTGTTCGGATACGGCAGCACGAGCAGCTTTGTCTTTGGCGTAATCGCGGCTTCTAACTCTTCTTTTGTCAGACGAAATTCGTTTTCCGCCTGCAACTGTATAATCACAGGCGTCCCGTTTGCCAGACGGCAGCACGGCTCATAAGAGACATAGCTTGGCTGCGGAATCAGCACTTCATCACCCGGATCGAGCATCGCGCGCATTGCAATATCGATCGCTTCGCTGCCGCCTACGGTAACAAGCACTTCGCTGTTGTAGTCATATTCCAGTTCGAACCTGCGCTGCAAATATTTGGCAATTTCTATTTTCAGTTCTTTCAGCCCGGCGTTGGACGTATAAAAAGTCCTGCCTTTTTCCAAAGAATAAATGCCTTCGTCGCGGATATGCCACGGCGTGTCAAAATCCGGCTCTCCGACGCCGAGAGAGATGGCATCCTTCATTTCACTGACAATATCAAAAAACTTCCGAATCCCGGAAGGCTGAATATTTACAATCTCTTTTGATAGTGGATTTCTCATGGTGTGATCAGCATCCTTTCATCCTTTGGCGCATCCGCAATGATCGTTCCGTGATCCTTGTATTTTTTCAGAATAAAATTCGTCTTTGTACTCAGTACAGAGTCCAGAGTTGACAATTTATCCGTTACAAACTGCGACACTTCGCGCAGCGTCTTTCCTTCTAATGTGACGAGCAGATCAAACCCGCCGGATATTAAAAATACGGCGTTTACCTCAGGATAATTGTAGATCCGTTCCGCCACTTTGTCAAAGCCCATATCTCTTTGCGGCGTGACGCGTACCTCGATCATTGCCGTTACTTTTTCCACACCTGTCTTATCCCAGTCAATCAGCGTATGGTAACCGCATATAATATGCTCTTCTTCCATTTTTTTCAGCTCCTGCGCTACGGTCACTTCATCTACACCGATAATCACAGCCAGCTCCTTTAAATTAATGCGGCTGTTTTTTTCTATAAACGTCAATATTTTTTCTCGCATATGCTCCCTCTTTCAGCGATCACGCTTTCTATACTACTTTATACAATTCATCCGCTTTCGGCGGTTCCAAAAATCTGCGTTCCCCAGCCGCATACAGCACACGGTCATTGCCTTCCATCGCTTTGCCGACGACTGCGGCATGGATTCCGGCTTTTTCAAGCTCTCTGACAATCGTATTGCCGTCTGATGCCGCCATCAGCATACAGCCGCTGGAAATCAGCTCATACGGATTGATGTCAAAATACTCGCAGATCTCAATCGTTTCCTGGCGCACGGGTATTTTTTTCAAATCAACCTCCATGCCAATGCTGGATGCTTCCGCCATCTCCCACAATGCCCCGAAAATCCCGCCTTCAGTCACATCGTGCATTGCAGCGACGCCGCAGCGCACCGCTATGGCTGCTTCCGGCAGCACAGACAGCATTTTGTCAAACTGCTTTGCCTCGTTTAAAAAAGGCTTTGGAAAGTGCAAAAGAAGCTCCTGTTCTTTTTCTTTTGCAATAATTGCCGTCCCTTCGATGCCGATCCATTTTGTCACAACGATATCCATGCCTGCACGCGCGCCCGCCGTCGATATCAGCTTGCCTTTTTTTGCCTTTCCTACGCCGACAACAGAAATGAGCGGCTGATTCACCGCTTTTGTCACTTCTGTATGCCCGCCCATAATCTGTACATGGACTTTTTCACAGGCTGCTTCCGCCTGCCCGATCATATGGCGCATCTTCTGCTCGCTGATACGCTCAGGAAGCAGCACCGTCAGCATAACGCCGATCGGTTCCGCTCCTGCGCTTGCCAGATCATTGACCGTAATCTGTACCGCCAGCTCTCCGATATCCTGTACCGTACCTGTAATCGGATCTGTCGACATCACAAGCATCTCATCGTCCGCAACCGCAACTGCCGCGCAGTCTTCTCCGACAGACGCGCCAAGCAGCACTTCCTCTCTGCGGGTATGGATTTGATTTAACACAGATCTTTTTAACACTGCCTCCGATACTTTTCCTATCTTCATCTTTTAAAGCCTTCCAAATAATTTGTCTTTGCCGCTTAATTTACCGTATCCGCAGGCGCCGCTTCGTCTGGTTTACTGTTAATCGATCCTTCTTCCGCTGCCTTTACGGGCTCATCTTCTTTTTGGGACTCTTCTTTTTTAGAATCTGTTTTCTTTGGTTCTTCTTTTTTGGAGTCCTCTTTTTTTGAATCTTCTTTCTTTGAATCTCCTTTGTTGGAATTATCTTTTTTCGGATCTTCTTTTTCCGGTTTTTTATCTGGATTTTCTTCATCCGGGTTTTGCGCATCCGGGTCTTCGCCTTCGGCAGGATCTTCCTGCGGCGGCTGCTGCGGGCGTGCTGCGATCGATGCGGCTGTCTGCGCGGCTGCATATATCGAGCCTTCGTTCTGAGACGCAATCGCATTTTGGATATACGCCCTTGCTTCATCGCTGGACGTCGCCGTCCCTACAATAATAATCTTTGGCGAGGCGCGGTAATTGCTGTTGTTAAACTCTTCGCGGCTCTTTTCCACGCCGTCTTCCTTTACGATCTTCCACAGCTTTGCAACCTTGCCCACATGCGCCGACTGCTGTACGGACACATAGCCGACACTATGGCTGGCTGAGCCCTGGATCTGTACCGGCGGATTCGTCTCACTGACAATCTCGCTTTCAAAAACGACTTCCCGCTTCGGGCTTCTCGTTTCCTGCCCGTATATGGTAAACGTAAGAATACCGCCGCCGGAAGTGCCTTCGATATAGATCGGCGCATCGGTATTGTTGGCAAATTTCAGATCTTTATAAGTACCTGCAATCGCAGCGTCCATCGACGGCTGCACATAATTTACAATCATGGAATGCGCAAACCGCTCATTGATCTTAAGCTCGGCGCGGATAACCGCGTTGTACAGCGTTGTCGATACCTGGCAGATCCCGCCGCCGTACGTCTCGACAACCGTCCCGTTTTCATAAGATCCCGCCAGCGCGTACCCATGCTCGGCGTCAAACGGACTGACCGCTTCATATACGGAAAATGCATCTCCCGGATAGAGCAGCGCTCCATTGATCCTGTTGCACCCGTTGGATACATTCATCGCGCGCCCGGCACTCGAGCTGCTGTAATTTGTCGAAAATGTCCCAAGCACGTCCTTTACCTTGGACAGCTCTTCTTTGGAGCCGCGCGGCTGAACGACATCGGCGCTCAGCGCAATACTGGCTTCCTTTGTATCCCAGTCGTTTGTAATATAGGACGCGATGGTCTTTGCCGACTGCGCTACATCTACGGCAATGCCTTCTTTGCCTCCGGTAATTTTAAAGCTGCCGTTTTCACGTACCAGCCCGCCGTCCACAGCCTTCTGGTTGACCTTATCGGCATTTGCCGAAAGGTATTTTTTTATTTTCGCTTCGTCTGTGCCAAACGAGATCTCCAGCTTTTTCGGCTCATGTTCCAGATCTTTTTTATCTTTGTAGCGCGAAATCAGGCTGCCGCTTTTGCCAATCATTACCGCCTCTTCCACAACGCCGGTATTTTCCCAGTCTACGCCGAGCTGCTTTGCCGTAGCCTTTATGCTCTTGTCATTGATCGTCAGCGTAAACTTGGTATTTTGTATTTCGCTTACATACTGGTCGACGGCTAATTTTGCTTCTTGTTCGCTCATGCCCCCGACCGCGACTTCACCGATATAAATATTATCCAGGATCTTATCGCCCTGCTTTGCCTGCGCATACGCCTGGCTGGCAGCAAAGCCCGCGGTCAGTATGCCGATTGCCGCAAGCGAGCCTATGATACATTTTTTTATATGCCTGTTATGATGCAATTTCACTTTCCTCTATTCCTTTCTAAAAATCGGATGGTTTTCGTTATCATTTTATCGCATATGTTATGCTTTTTTCAAGCAAAATAGTCACGAATATATTTGACATCCATGCCTGTTTTCTGTATATTATACACGATATCTGCTTTTCGTATTATACAAGCGCCGCAACGAGAAGCGGCAGTACCATCGCAAATGCAAGAATAATGCAGATCACTGCCGCCGCTGTCCTTTTCTTTTTGGACGTATAAATGGTTGTTTTTGTTTTTTTCGATTTTGACATGGAAACCTCTTTCCCAGACCGTCTGCGGCCTGTTATAATAATATGAAAAATGAAATATTTCAGCAAAGAAAGGATGCGAATCTTATGCCACTACTGTTACTGCCGTTTATTCTTATTTTATTATCCCTGTTTTCCTTATTCCGCAACCGTTCCCAGCGATCTATCAAAGAATCACAGGACGCCTTCTGGGAAAAGGAACAGCGCGCCAACCGGACACGCAAGCAGGATATCAGCGGGCTTGACTATATTCAGATCCCTCTTAACAGCTTTCCGCTTGGCAATTATTCAGATGAAAAGCTAGAAGCGCTGGAACAGACGCTTATAAGCTTAAGCAGCCGCAAGATCCTGAACCTGTCTGGCATCTCCAATACGGACTTAAAGCTCAAATACGGCGCTGCCAACTTAAACATCTTAGCAGACTGCGATGCCAGCTTTACCAAGCTTGCGAGAACGCTGGCAGACTACGGCGAACAGCTAAACACCCTCGGGCACTGGCAGGAAGCAATCAGCGTACTGGAATTCGGCGTTTTATGTAAAAGCGATGTCAGTAAAAACTACACGCTGCTTGGCAGCTTATACAAAGAGCACGGAGAAGCTGACAAGCTGCAAAAACTGGTTGAAACGGTCGCCGCTACCGATATGCTGTTAAAAGATTCCATCCTGCGCCAGATTACCTGATTTCACCTGATTCGCCCTGCTCCATTTGCTCCGGGATACGCCCAAACTGCGCAATCATCCGGTCAATCTGCCTGGAAGCCTCATTTTTGGTCAGCGTTTCCCAAGGCACGTTCAGTACAATCTTATGATAATCTGCCAGTTTTTGCAAATGTTTTTTCTGCCGTGCCGTTGCAGGCGACTGTTTTTTCGCCTTGTAAAGCAGCGGAAACGGCACAAATATTTCTGGATGCGCCTGCTCATACTGTGCCTCAAAAATCTCATACAGCTCCTTTGCTGCCAGTGCGTCGTCCAGCGCCCGGTGCCTGTGCTCTCTGCGGATCTCATAACGGTCGCACAGGCACTGGAGCGTCTTTTTTTCTTCCGGCGGCAGCAGCTTTCTGGCAATTTTCAGCGTATCGATGCCTTGGCGTTCAAACGAGGCTTTCCGATTGATTGCCGCCTGTTTTAAAAAACCGTAATCAAACATCACATTGTGCCCAAGCAGCACAAAATCACCGCAAAACTCCATAATCTCAAGAAACACCTCATCCATCTCGCGCCCACGGCACGCCATATCATCCGTAATCCCGGTCAGCTCGATGACCTCTTTGGACAGCTCCATATGCGGATGGATCATCGCCTGATAGCTTGCTTCCACCTTTTTATGAACGACCCGCACAGCGCCGATCTCCAAAATTCTGTCCCGGCTGGCGTTCAGCCCTGTCATCTCCAAATCAATCGCCACATAATCTTCGATTATCACACCTTCTTATCCCCTGCCTTACATAAGTCCTGCAAAAAGCATTCACTGCATTTCGGGCTTCTGGCAATACAAATGCTGCGCCCAAATGTAATGATCTGCATATTGTATAGTATCCAGTGGTCTTTTGGAAGCACCTTCATCAGATCCTGTTCGATTTTATACGGATCTGACTCTTTTGTAAATCCAAGACGGTTGGAAATCCGCTTCACGTGCGTATCCACCACAATACTCGGCTCATGGTAGATATTTCCGCGGATCACATTCGCTGTCTTGCGCCCGACTCCGGCAAGGCTGGTCAGATCTTCGATGGAAGACGGCACTTCCCCTCCAAACTTCGTTATCAAGTCCCGACAGCATGAAATAATATTTTTTGCCTTGCTGTGGTAAAACCCGATCGAATGAATATCCTGCTCCAGCTCTGTAATATCCGCCTGCGCAAACTTCTCTAATGTATCGTATTTCACAAAAAGATCCGCGGTCACGATATTGACCCTTGCATCCGTACACTGCGCACTTAAGATCACGGCAATCAAAAGCTGCCAGGCATTGTCATGATTTAAGTAACAAAGCGCATCCGTACCATATGCCTGATCCAGACGCTCTAAAATCTTTGCCGTACGTTTTGTCATGGGGTTCCTCCTTTGTATGGTTATCTATTCATTATATACGAAAATGGAGTGGATTTTTTGTATGTATTGCTGGAAAAAATGTAAAAAATATGCGGGGGGGGAGAGGGGGGGGGAGGGACGCCGGAGGAAGGGGCATAGGGCTGGCTTCCTGTTCCTTTTCCAAAATGTAAGGAGCCCTAAGCATTCTGCTGCCGCGTTGTGGCTGTGGACGGTCGCGCCGCCTTGTCCGCTGCCGGCTGCCCGCCGGCAGCTACAGGCGGCGCTTGGCTGCGCCCCTGCTTGTATTGCAGAATGCTAAGGGCTCCTAAACATTTTTCCAACGGATCAGGAAGCCAGCCCTATGCCCCTTCCTCCGGCTGTCTTTTCCCAAGCTCTAAATATGTGGTTATCGGCTGTGGAGCGGTGTTGCTGGGGTGGTGTTGCTGTAGAGAAGCAGGAGGGGGCTGGCAAGAGTTCGTGCTGTACTTTAGTAGCTTTTTTATTGTGACAGTTGAAAGATCTAGGCGAGAATGGGGCTTACATGTTCTGGCAAAGAGTCTTCGAATGCTATTTTGATATCTGTCTTCCACATATATTACAAAAAATTCCGCACAACCAGCCCCACATTCCCACAAAAATAGTTTTACTTTACAACAATACCATGCCATAAGTCGCTATTACATTTAGAGCCTGGAAAAGACAGCCGGAGGGAGGGGAACGGGGCTGGCTTCCTGAGCCGTTGGAAAAATGTTTAGGAGTCCTTGGTATCCTGCACAATACAAGCAGGGGCGCAGCCAAGCGGCACCTTTAGCTGCCACCAGACAGCGAACTAGGTGCCGCGACCGTCCACAGCCACAGCGTTACAGCAGGATACTTAGGACTCCTTACATTTTGGAAAAGGCTCAGGAAGCCAGCCCCGCTCCCCTCCCTCCAGCGTCCCTCCTCCAAAAAACCAGCACAGAAAAAGCACTGCCCCCAGTGCCTTTCTGTCTTAAATACTATGTTAAACTATTAAAACGCTTACTCTTATTCTTCCTCCACCTGAATCCCATCCGTCCGTATAATAAACTTCGTCGTCGCCTCCATATCATCCGCAGCCCCGGCAAATGTACGATAATCCTCTCCTGCACTGATCACCGCTTTGATCCGCTCGCTCAAGTCTTTGACATCCCCATGATAGGCATCCGCAATCTTTTTCACCGCCTTTTTATCAAACTCCTTCAGCCCATCATTTAGCGCATGTGCGCCGCCATCCAGCTTTCCTATACCTTGGTTTAACTGCCCTGCGCCGTTTGTTAGTTTTGCAGCTCCTTCCTTTAATGCAGCGCTGTTTCCTGTCAGTGCATCTGCCCCGGATACAAGCTGTCCCATGCCTTCTTTTAATGCCGGAACGCTTTGTGCCAGCTTCTGCGTGCCTTCGCTCAAAGCTTTTGTCCCGCTCACCAGGCTGTAGCCGCTCTTTTCATCTTTTGCTTCGATTGCGGCTGCGATTTTTTGCTTTGCGGCTTCCGCGCCGGATATTGCCGCTGCTTCACCTGCCTGTTTTGCCGCCGTTTCGCACGCGCCTGCCACCGCTTCTGCGGCGGATGCTGCGCCTTTTTCTGCAATGCCGTTCGTAATGCCGCCTGCCAGCGCGGAGGATAAGCCGCCGTTTAACACTGCGCTGGCAAAAAATGCGGCGTATGTCGTCTCCGTGCCTGGTACGTTTGACTGGCAGGTTTCTGCAGAGTATGTCTCGCCCTGCGCATCGGTAAAGCCGTGCTGTGCATAATACTGTGCGAGCGCGGCAACTACTTCGTCAGAAGTCAGCCCCTGCGCCTGAATGCCTGCCTGAATGCCTGCCTGTACCGTCTGTACGGTAGTTTCGTTTTGCATCGTATGTGTAAAATTCTGCACGGCTGCCTCATAAATACGGTTGTAAGTGTCTGTGCCTTTTTGAAACTGTTTCTGTATCGTCTCTCCCACTTCTTTTTTTACAGCCGCCTGTTCTTGCTCGGTCATCTTTGTATGCAGCGACTGGTCTAACGCCTGGACACCGTCGTGAATCGTCTTTGCGCTGGCGTTCAGTGTCTGGACGCCGGATTCCAGCGCCCCTGACCCGCTGTTTACCGTACGTATGCCCTCGGCAAGCTGGGATACGCCGTTCGTATACGCTTCCACCCCGGATGCCAAAGAGCTTACCCCGTCAGAAAAACCGCTCATGCTGCCTTTCAGCGTATCCAGCCCGTCGGACAGTCCCCTGCCGCCGTCCTTAAGCTCGCCCATCGCACCAGACATCTCATCTACCGTATCGTCCAGTTCCTGGAAATCCAGCCGTTCTGAAAAACTGCTGTCAGACAAAAGCCCTGCCATCACTGCGGTCGCTGTCATTTCAAGTGAAAAATTTTCCACCTCCGCCGTGATCTCGACGTATTCTGGAAATTCAAAATCTTTATCAAAATCCTTCTCCTGTACGCCCAGGCTTTTTTTCAGCCCAGGCATCGCAATGCCGACCGCGATCATCCGGCTGCCGTCGGACAGCACCCTGCCGCTATTTACCCGGACATTGCGGAAGCTGTCGTCTAAAACCACACCAGACACTGCTGTAAACGGCACATAAATATCCGTCTTTTTCCCGTTGATTTTGACCGTCGTCTTTGCTTTATTTGTATAGTCAAAGCGGATTGTGACACTTCCGCTCTTGCCTGCCAGTTCCTCCGGCATGATCTTTTTTCCGTCCAGATAATACGTGACCTGCTGCGAAATCGGCAGTTCCTTTTGTGTCGTGCCCTGGTAATACAGATCCTGCCCGTTCGCCTGCCAGATCAGCTTCGTTCCGTTTTGCGTAAACGTCTCGTCGCCTTTTACGTTTTTAATATCTGACAGCTCTGATACGTCCTTGATTTGTGCGTTTTTAGACCCGTTTTTTAGCCAGTTGCTGACGATCGTCTGGCGGACGGTGCCGTTTGCATCTGCAATCAGGTATACGGTCTCTTCTTTTGCATCTTTTGCTTCCTTTGCTTCTTTCTCACTTTTGCCTTGCTGTGTATGTGTATCCATCATGGACACGAGCTGTTCTTCCAGTTCGTTTTTCTCTACCGCAGACACCTCCCCGGTGTGCATCCCGCTGATGCCAAAGCCGCCGGCTGCAACTGCCACGCACAAAATACCTGCCGTCATCCGCATCAAAAATTTATGCTGAAATTTTTCTTTTAATTCTTTAAGCTTCATACTCTTATTCCTTTCACACCCAGATTTTCATTGTTTATAAACCCTGCACTTGTCTTGCAGATGATATTGTCAAAAATCATAAACATTGCCGGCAGTACAAACGCAACTACCAAAAGGCTGATTAACGCGCCTCTGGCAAGCAGCACGCACAGCGCGCTGATCATATCAATGCTGGAGTACAGCCCGACGCCGAACGTTGCCGCAAAAAAGCTCAGCGCACTGACAAATACCGACTGCAAGGAGCTGTTCATCGCCGAGGAGACCGCCTCTTTCTTTCCGTTTCCCTGGTATCTTGCTTTTTTATATTTATTTGTAATCAGTATCGCATAGTCTACGGTTGCGCCAAGCTGTATCGTCCCAATGACAATCGATGCGATAAACGGCAGCACCGTGCCTGTAAAGGCAGGAATGCCCATATTAATAAAAATCGCAAACTCAATGACTGCAACAAGGATCACCGGCAGCGAGATGGATTTTAAAACAATGGCTATTATCATAAAAATCAATACAATCGATACCGTGCTTACCGTCTTAAAGTCTTTATCCGTAATCGTAATCAGATCCTGCGTACAAGGCGCTTCCCCGATCAGCATTGCCGAAGCGTCATACTTGCGGATGATTCCTTTGATCGTATCACACTGCGCATTGACCTCATCTGATGCCGTCTTATACTCCGACGCCAGAAACAGCATCTGGTAATCTCCCTGTTCCAAAATTTCTTTATAAGCTTCCGGCACCATCTCTTCTGGAAAAGCCGGCCCCAGCAGTGAATCCTTACCAAGTACAAATTTTATGCCTTCGACGCTTTTTAATTCCGTAAGCATCGCCCTTGCCTGTTTCGCATCCAGGCGGCTGTCCGCCAGAACGATATGGGTCGCGCCCATCTGAAAATCCTCTTCCAGCTTCGTATTTCCCATAACGCTTTCAAGATGCTCTGGAAGCGTGCCTGCCAGGTCATAATAGACCTCATTATGTGTATAGCCATACAGCGCCGGCACTAAAATAACGACAAACAGCACTGCAAAAACAACATACCTTTTTGTTACAAAATCGCCAATCCATCCCAGATCCGGGATCAGTGCACGGTGCCTTGTCTTTTCAATCGCCCCGTCAAATACGAGGATCATCGACGGCAGGATCGTCACACATCCGATCACGCCGAGTACTACGCCCTTCGCCATTACAATGCCAAGATCCAGCCCAAGCGTAAACGTCATAAAGCACATTGCCAAAAATCCCGCAACCGTTGTAACAGAGCTTCCTACAACAGATGCTACCGTATTAGAGATCGCGTGCGCCATCGCGCGCTTTTTATCTCCTGTAAAACGCTCCTTGTTTTCCTGATAGCTGTGCCAGAGAAAAATGGAATAATCCATTGTCACCGCAAGCTGCAATACCGCAGCAAGCGCCTGGGTAATAAAAGAAATCTCCCCTGCCGCCCAGTTTGTACCCAGGTTATAAATAATTGCCATTCCAATGCTGAGCAGAAAAAGCACTGGAATCAAAAACGAATCCATCGTCAGTGACAGCACGACTGCCGACAATGCAGATGCGATGACCACATACATCACTGCTTCACTGTTGCATATCTTTTTAATATCCGCTACTACGGCTGACATTCCGCTTAACAGGCACTGCTGCCTGGTCAGTGCGCGGATCTTTTCTACCGCGTCCAGCGTTTCGTCCGCTGACATCGAAGTATCCAGCATGACGATCATCAATATTGAATTTTTTTCTTTATTTTCAAACGCCTTTTGCATATCGTCCGGCAGCAGCTCCATCGGCACAGACAGGTCTGCAAGCGAGTGATACCAAAGAACGGTCTTGACATGGTCGATCTGTTCGATCTCACTCTTTAGTGCTGCCACATCTTTTTGCTCCATTCCTTCCACCACAGCTACCGAAAATGCTCCTGTACCAAACTGTTCCAGCAAAATGTCCTGCCCCTTCATCGTCTCGATCTCTTTTGGAAGATACGAGAGGATATCATAATTGATCCTTGTATTCCGATAGCCAATTACCGCCGGAACAAGCAGCAGGAAGCTGAGGATTAAAATCGGTATCCTGAATTTTACGACTCCTTTGCCAAATTTCATCATGCTTTTTTCATCTCTTTCTTTCTTATTTCTGCACCGGTGCAATTAGAAGTATACAAAAAAAGACTGAATATGAACATATTCAATCTTTTTTAAGTGTTTCCAATTTTTTACATTTTGATATCACTGTAAGCGTTGGTATACAAATTTATGAAATTGTCTGGCAGGACGCTACAAGTCTTTCAGAGAGTCTTCAAACGAATGGCTCATCATATACTGATACAGCTCTGCCAAGTCCTGCGCAGAAATCGTCATGCCGCTGCGTATCCACTCAATCAGGATAAATACCATCGACTGCCCGTAATACTGCGCCAGCCGCTGCGGCGTCATCCATGCATATTTCGGCTGCCTGCGCTCACTGTGTTCCCCACATACTTCTTCCAGCAGGTTTTGCAGGCAGTTCTGGGAAATGCTGTAAAAGGAATCCTGTCCCTCCAGCCTGCTGACCTTTGTATAAAATTCTTTTTCCTTCTCGACATTCAGAAACAGAAACGTCATTGCCTGTGTAGTCATGCCGCTGCGTATAAACGGCTTGATCGGTTCGATCAAATCGTGGTTGATAATCCACTCCAGCAGTTCATACTTATCCTGGAAATGGTTATAAAACGTCGTACGGATCACACCGGCACGGTCTGTGATTTCTTTGATTGTAATTTTCTCAATCGGACGGATACATGCCAGCTCCTTAAAGCTAACCGCAAGCAACTGGTCAATCTCCCGTTTCCCCTGAATTGCCATGAACTATTTTTCCTCCAGCTTATTGTTCCACAAATCTTCCGGTACAGGAATCATCTCCTTCGTCCCTTCCCGCCAGCAAATCAGCTTCCGGCTCTGTTCTACCCGGCATACCCACGTATTGTCGTAGATGCCGCTGATCTCCAGATCCTCTCTCCCCATCAGCCAGGTCTTTTTCCCCTTCATCGTCAGTGCATGTACCTTTTCAAATACAATCGTCCCTGCGCTGCTGCGCTCCGGTTCATCCACGCTCACGATAAACGCCTGCGGTATCAGCGTCAAACCATTGACTACAAATCCATTTTCCAGCCGGTACTGGACACTTAAAAGATCCAGTGTTCCATTATTCAGATATGCTGCCATAAAAATCCCTCCCTGCCTTATTGAAATCATCCATAGCAGCAAAGACGTGCCGTCTTACTGCAACTATTCCTCAAACTCTACCGTTACAAAAAATCCTTTTGGTGTTTCCGTTATTTGCAGCACCTTCCCCTCCGACGATTTAAGCCGCTCCCGGAACGTATAGTTTGCAGACATCGCAAACGCATTGCCAAGCGTATAATAATATGAATCCGGCAGCTTGCCTTCTGTTACCGCAAGCACATCCCCTTCCTGTAACAGTCCGGTGCGTTCCATTTTAAATTCCATTTTCCGCATAAGCGCCCCCGCTTTCGTCGTTATTCGTCTATTTCCCTGGCATCCACGTCAATCGGAGCAATCTTTTGCGCCGCATACCTGACCGCCTGCACCGTATGATATACGATAATCATATTTGAGATCCCGTCATAAATAAGCGCGATCCCCAAAATCCGAACCGCTACCGAAACGATGCCAAACGAATCGCAGATACAGACTACGCCAAACACACAGTTTAAAAGTGCCAGCAAAAACAGTATGATCCAGCGGTCACTTCCGTTTTGCTTTGCCTCTGACGCCATCTGGAAATCCCGCAGGCTGTGTACGAGCAAAACGACCCCGATTACAATCGGCACCAGTGTAACAACCGATCCAGGCGTAATAAAAATCCATACGCCCAGCAGCAAAAACAGCAGCCCGCCCGTAATCGCAAGAATCCCCCTGCCCTCTACAAAATAGCCAAAGATATACACCGCACCCATTACAACAAGCAAAGCGCCAAGCACCCGGCAGATCAGCCCTGTTACTTCCATCGGCCACGCAACAAGCACCACGCCCAAAGCAATCGTAAGCAGCGCCGTTACATATGCCGCGATCCGCAGTTTTTTAAAAAATTCCTTCATGTACCTTACTCCTTTACCATCTGTTTTCATGATTGCTTATATCACGTCATTATAGGTTATTTTGGGACAAATGACAAGAGATTTCTTCTTTGCCGGTAAAAACATTGACATCCAAACCCCTTGTATTTTTAACTGTTCCCATCGTTTTTTGCCGCCCCTGCTAAAAAAACTTTGTGCATTTATGCCTATTTACAGCTACGCATTTCCGTGCTATGATCCTGTTATCGATTCGGCATGTTGGATACCAGGGTACATCACATTCATTTTTGACAGGAGGTATCAAACATGACACGTAAATCTATTTATTCTATTCTATGTATTATACTGTTAACTATTTTATTTCTGTTTACTCCGCTCACACGGATGACAATTATCGCCGATGCTGCCCCGTTATCCTTACCACCTTGGATCGTGCTTACAAAATACTCCAAGACAATGGCAGTCGGTGAAGAATTTGGGCTGATTGCAGTCGCTTCCAACGGCAAACAGCCGACATTTAAAAGCAGCAAATCTTCCATCGCTTCTGTCAACACCTACGGCTGGATTACCGCCAAAAAAGCCGGCACCTGCAAAATCACGGCAAAAATAAAAAATGCCGAAGCATCCTGCAATATCACTGTCAGCCAGACGACGCTTACGATCCAGCCCTCCAATATCACCCTTTACCGAAACGGCACAAAACAGCTTACCGCAGCCGTCTCCACCAAGCACACGCCGACCTGGAAATCCAGCAGAAGCAGCGTCGCCTGCGTAGACGAAAACGGCCTTGTCACCGCCGTCAAGCATGGAACCGCAAAAATCACGGCAACCGTAGACGGCGTATCCAAAAGCTGCACCGTTACAGTTAAACAGCCAACCATAAAGATCCAACCGGGCACCCTTGCCATGACCGTCGGCAGCACCCGCAGGCTGTGCGCCACGGTATCCTCTGGAAATCCCCCGCAATGGAGCACAAGCAACAGCAGCATACTCTCCATTGACCAATCCGGCAATGTTACCGCAAGAAAAAAAGGACGGGCATATGTCTATGCCCGTGAAGATGGAAAAAAAGCAAGCTGCCAGGTCACCGTCAGCGAACCGGAACATTAACAGCCAGCTTTTCTTATCTGATTTCTTCTTTATCTGATGCATCAGAGCTTTTACGCTCCGTCAGATCATAAGTTCAAGTATTATTTCAGCTAAATTTCTAATTATAATTTCCATCGTTATTCAAATAATGATTCAAGTTATAAGTACCCTGCTGTCCTTATCCAGCATCCGAATCGAACTAGAGCGAAATAGTTCGCATTGCTTTGGTAAACTCTCAAATCACCCAATCCCAGACATAAGCATCCCCGCTTCTATTCTGCGGCGGATCTGCCTGGAACACCATTTCCGGCGCTTTGAGCGACACCTTTGTATATGGCGGCACGGATTCTGTAATAAAGGTATTTCCGCCAATAATCGAATTCGCGCCAATTACAGTGTCTCCGCCTAAAATCGTCGCACCGGAATAAATCGTTACATGATCCTCGATCGTCGGATGCCGCTTGACATCCGCAAGAAGCTGCCCTTTTCTGGTCGAAAGCGCACCGAGCGTTACTCCCTGGTACAGCTTGACATTGTCTCCGATCTGCGTCGTTTCTCCGATTACAACGCCCGTGCCATGATCTATAAAAAAATACTGTCCAATCTGTGCGCCCGGATTGATGTCGATCCCTGTGCGGCTGTGGGCATACTCGGACATAATACGGGGAATAAACGGCACATGCCTGACATACAGCTCATGCGCCATCCGATATACAAAAATCGCAAACACACCAGGATAAGAAGAAATAATCTCCTGTCTGCTCTTTGCCGCCGGGTCACCGTCAAATCCTGCCTGCACATCCATAAGCAGCATATTTTGAATATGCGCCAGCCTGCCGATAAAGTACTGCGCCGTCTCATCCGCCTGCTGTGCAATCTGCTCCCTCGTCCTGCTTTCATTCGTATACAGCAGCGCAATTTCCACCTGCTGGCGCAGCTCCCTTAAGATGCTGTTTAACGTATTGCCCGCAAAATAACGCGCATCCATATATTCAAAATTTTTTTCCTCAAAATACCCCGGAAACATCAAAGACCGCAGGCGTTTGATTAAAACAATAATATTGCTCCTGCCCGGCAGACGGCGGTTTTCCTTCGTCACAAACACCTCGTCCGAGATATAATTTTGTGTAATCTGTTTTACTACCTGGTCAAAATCTGTCCTGACTTCTGCCATAACCTTCCTCCTGGTGCTTTGGCTTTGTTCCCTATTGTATGCCCGCGTATCTGCAATGATTCATTTCTTATACATGGATCTGCGCTTTCATTCCAAGCGCTTCCTTGTTTTTCAAAAGAACCGGCTCCACGGCTTCCTTTAAAAACTTCTCTACCTGCAACGGCGCGCGTCCCACATATTTTGCCGGGTCCATTCCGGCGCGCAGCTCTTCTAACGACAGTCCAAACGCAGGATCTGCCGCAATCAGCTCCAGCAGGTTATTTTCCAGTCCATGTTTTTTCACGTTTTCCCCTGCTTCCATCGAAAGCTGCCGGATCCGTTCATGCAGCTCCTGACGGCTGCCGCCTTTTTTCACTGCATCCATCATAATATTTTCCGTCGCCATAAACGGCAGCTCCGCCATCAGATGCTTGGTAATGACCTTGTCATAGACCACAAGCCCATCCACAACATTCAGGCACAAGTCCAGGATTCCGTCCACGGCAAGAAATCCTTCTGGTATCGACAAGCGCTTGTTTGCCGAATCATCCAGTGTCCGCTCAAACCACTGCACCGCGGATGTGACCGCAGGATTGAGCGCATCAATCATCACATAACGCGACAGTGACGCAATCCGCTCACTGCGCATCGGGTTCCTCTTATATGCCATCGCGGAAGATCCAATCTGATTTTTTTCAAACGGTTCCTCGATCTCTTTTAAATGCTGCAAAAGCCTGATATCGTTGGACATCTTGTGCGCGCTTGCCGCGATGCCGGATAGCACGTTTGCCACCCTTGTATCGACTTTTCTGGAATACGTCTGCCCGGACACCGGATAACAATGCGCAAACCCCATTTTCTGCGCAATCATCGGATCAATTTTATCAATCGTTTCCTGATCGCCCTGAAACAGTTCCTGAAAGCTTGCCTGCGTTCCGGTCGTTCCTTTAGAGCCAAGCAGCTTCATCGTCAGGATCACATAATCCACATCTTCCAGATCCATTAAAAACTCTTGCAGCCACAGGGAAGCACGTTTGCCTACCGTTGTCGGCTGCGCCGGCTGAAAGTGGGTGAACGCCAGCGTCGGCAGCGCTTTATAAGTATCCGCAAACTTCGCCAGCTCAGCAATTACATTTAACAGTTTGCGGCGCACTAACCTCAGCGCTTCCGACATAATAATCAGATCTGTATTGTCTCCCACATAGCATGAGGTCGCCCCCAGATGAATAATGCCGGCAGCTTTTGGACACTGCAATCCATAAGCATACACATGACTCATTACATCATGGCGTACTTCCAGCTCCCGCCTGCGGGCATCTTCATAGTTGATATCATGCACATGTGCTTTCAGCTCATCAATCATTTCCTGTGTAATTACCGGTTCGCCGTTTTCTCCTTTCAGTCCGAGCTCCATCTCTGTCTCTGCCAGTGCAATCCACAGCTTTCTCCATGTACAAAACTTCTTGTCCTGCGAGAATATATACTGCATCTCTTTGCTGGCATAGCGCTCTGATAACGGACTGCTATATCCTTTTGTGTCTGCTGCCATAACTGCTGCCTGCTCCTTTCCAATCTGTTCTTTTTCTATGAAACATTGTGATCCTTGATCCGGTCATAATAATCTCCGCGGATATCCTCTTTCGGAGGCTCCATCGGGTAGCTTCCGGTAAAGCAGCCTTTGCAAATCGAAAGCCCGTCCACCATTTGTTCCAGACGCTCGACTTTTAGATAGCCCAAGCTGTCCGCCCCGATCACATCCCGTATCTCCTCAAGCGAACGGTTATACGCGATTAACTGCTCCCGCTCCGGGATATCCGTCCCGAAATAACACGGCCACAAAAACGGCGGTGAGCTGATGCGCACGTGCACCTCGCAGGCGCCTGCTTCCTTAAGCATCGATACAATCCTGCCGGACGTCGTACCTCTGACAATCGAATCGTCGATCATAATAATGCGCTTTCCGTTTACCGCTTCTTTAATCGCATTCAGCTTTACCCGCACGCCGTCTGCACGATACGACTGCTTCGGCTTGATAAACGTACGCCCTACATATCCGTTTTTCATAAACGCAACGCCATAAGGGATGCCCGACTGCATGGAATAGCCCAAAGCCGCCGCATTGCCGGATTCCGGCACGCCTACAACCAGGTCTGCTTCCACCGGAGAGTCGATCGCAAGAAACCGTCCGGCATTGATTCTGGAATTATACACGCTCACCCCGTCAATCTGGCTGTCCGGCCTGGAAAAATAAATATATTCAAAAATACACCTTCCGACCTTTTCCTCTGGCTGGCAAAGCGACCGGTCAGACTGGATGCCGCCTTCTGGTGAGATCGTTACAACCTCGCCAGGCAGCACGTCTCTGATATACTCTGCCCCGATCGTCTCCAAAGCACACGTTTCCGATGCCAGAAAATACGCCTGCTCCCGCCTGCCGATGCAAAGCGGCTTAAAGCCAAACGGATCTCTTGCCCCGATCAGCTTGCGCGGGCTCATCACAACTAACGCATAGGCACCCTTGATCTTTTTTGCCGCCCGCAGCACCGCCTCTTCTGCTGTCCTGGAATGCAGACGTTCCCTGGCGATATGGTAGGCAATCACCTCAGAATCGATCGTCGTCTGAAAGATCGCTCCCGTATATTCCAGCTCCCGCCTTAATTCACCGGCATTGATCAGATTGCCGTTATGCGCGACCCCTAACGTCCCTTTGACATAGTTAATTACAAGCGGCTGTGCATTCTCTCTGGTAGACGCGCCTGCTGTGGAATAGCGCACATGCCCGACGCCGATATCACCCTTTAAATTGCCCAGATTCTCAGGATTGAACACTTCATTGACCAGTCCCATATCCTTGTAAGAATCCACCTTCCGCTGCTGGCCTTTTGTGTCGCTGACCGCGATGCCGCAGCTCTCCTGTCCTCTATGCTGCAACGCAAACAGCCCATAGTAAATATCCGAAGCGACATCATGCCCTTCAAAATCATATACGCCGATAACACCGCATTCCTCGCCCGGCTTGTCCATATAGTACGAATCTTGTTCAAACATATTTTGCCCCATAAAAATCCCTCGTTATCATTTAATCAAAAAGAATGTCTATTCACGAAATGATTTTCCGCTCAGCAGCTCGTAAGCCTCCCTGTATTTGGAAGCGGTTTTTTCAACGACTTCCTCCGGCAGCGTTCCGTCGTTTTCAGGATTTTGCTTTAGCCAGTCTCTGACAAACTGCTTGTCAAAAGACGGCTGTCCCTGCCCTGGCTGGTAGCCTGTAAGCGGCCAGAATCTGGAGCTGTCCGGCGTTAGCATTTCATCGCCAAGTACGACCGTGCCGTTTTCATCCAGCCCGAATTCAAACTTTGTATCTGCTATAATAATATTTTTCGACAGCGCGTATTCCGCACACGTTTTGTACAGTGCAATCGTACAATCCCGCAGCTTTGCAGCGTACTCTTCTCCTTTTCCCGGAAACTGCTTTTCTAAGATCTCCACACTGTCTGCAAATGTAATGTGTTCATCATGATCTCCCAGATCCGCCTTTGTCGTCGGCGTATAAACTGGTTCCGGCAGCTTGTCGGATTCCTTAAGCCCTTCTGGAAGGCGGATTCCGCACACTGTCCCGTTTTTCTGATAGCTCTCCCAACCGCTTCCTGTAATATATCCGCGCACAATGCATTCGATTGGAAGCATCGTCAGCTTTTTGCACTTCATGCTCTTTCCTTCAAATTCTTCTGTCTGAAAAAACTCCGGCATATCCGCCGTATCTGTAGAAAGCATATGGTTCGGAACAATGCTGCTCGTATAGTCAAACCAAAAACGGGACATTTTCGTCAGTACGGCTCCCTTGTCTGGAATCACATTTTTCAAAATATTGTCAAATGCAGAGATCCGGTCTGTTGCCACAATAATCAAGCTGTCACCGTTATCATATACCTGACGTACTTTGCCTTCTTTCATTGGTTTAAATTGTGCACTCATGATTCAATCCTCCGTATATAACCGGGATTTCTCCCCGTGTTCTAAACAACGATACACGTGCATTATAATACAATCGGCATGTAAAAGCAACGAAAATGTTTTGCATTCCTGCGAATACAAAAAAACTGGAAATACTACTATTTCCAGTTTGCAGTAGCGAGAGGGGGACTTGAACCCTCGACACCACGGGTATGAACCGTGTGCTCTAGCCAGCTGAGCTATCTCGCCATATCTGTATTTTGTTTTCAATGGGACCTATAGGGCTCGAACCTATGACCCTCTGCTTGTAAGGCAGATGCTCTCCCAGCTGAGCTAAGATCCCATTTGCTGTCGGCTGCTTCCGCAACCGACTTGATAAGTATAACTTACAACCCACTTTTTGTCAACCACTTTTTTTATTTTTTTTAACTTTTTTCTTTGTTTATTTTCGGATGCTGTTTACTGCCTCTGCCGGTATTTCAAATTCAACCGTACCCATATACATCGGCGCAACGTCTCCTTCGTTATAGCAGATTACGACATTTCCTTTTTCATTCAGATAAAAAGAAACGTCTTCTGAGATTTTCTTAAAATTCCATTCCTCAATCTCATTGTCCAGCCAGTAAGTGATATTTTCATCCGCTTCCATCTGCTCCTTCATCTGCTTTTTGATATTGTCGCTGATCGGCGTAATGTAGTCTGCCCCTTCTTGAAAAAGATCGGCAAGCTTTAAGCGCTCCCCTGTATGCAGGTTAATCGTATAAAAATAATTCCATGCATAGCCGCTGCCCGCTCCCTGGTAACAGCTCAGCTTCAAGGTAAAATAATCCTGCGCCGTCGCAAGCACCTCACTGTCTACCACAACATCCTGGTAACCACCTTCATACGCCAGATTTGCCTCAAATTCTGCCACCAATTCATCCGTTATTTTTTGAATTTCCGCATTGATCTCTTTTGTGGTGCTTTGCAGCTTCTGCTGTCCATCACCGTCTGCCTGCCCCTTGTCCGCTGCACTTTGACCGCCCGCCTGTTCACCCAGTTGCAGCTTTGGCACTTTAATATCTGCCATATTGCGGTCGGACTCATACGTATAATTGCGAAACGTCACAGCTTCCACAAGCCGCCCGATCACCGGAAGCCGCCCCATTGCCTCTGCCGCTTTTGCCGATGTGTTCGGCACTACGATAAAAGCCGCAAGAAATACAGCCGCCGCAGCTACATATTTTGTCATCTGCCGTTTCCTTTGTTCCTTCTTTTTATCCTTTTTTGCTTCCTCCATCCTTGCCAGCAGCCTATGATACTGCTCCTTTGACATCTCCGGCTTTTGATATTCCTGCTTCCAGAAAAAAATCTGCTCCTCCAGCCGGTCATTTTGCTCTTTTCTTTCAGAAAATTGAATCATACGCTCACCTGCCTATTCTATGATCTGCTTCTGCCTGCTAAAAATACGGTTCTTATCCTCTTCTGACAGCATACCGCGCAGCTTTTTCATACAGCGGTACAGCCTGCTTTTTACCGTACTCAGATTTTCATCCAGGATCTGGGCAATCTCTTCCAGCTTTTTGTCTTCAAAATATTTCAGCATCACGATTGCCCTGTCTTTATCATCGAGCGCATCCAACGCCCTCTGCAAATCCACGTCCATATAGTGGTCTTCCCTGCCGCCGCGCTCTGCGCCGTTTCCTTCCTGTACCGCCTCGTAAGAAAGATGCTTCGGCTGTCTTAAACAGGTAAAGCATTCGTTTAACATAATACGATACACCCAGGTCGCCGCATATTCCGGCTGTTTGAGCGACTGGCAGTTTTTAAGCGCCTTATAAGCCCCATTTTGCACAATATCACTCGCATCATCCGCATGATGCACATACCCATAAGCCAGACGGTAATACCGCTGATAATTTTCTAAAATAACCTGCTCAACAAGCGCCTGGTTACTGCCTTTCTTTTTACCAGAAAAAATCCCCAAGGCTTCCACCTCCCTTGCACCTTATAAACTATTAGATTGCCGCTGGCAGAAAAAAGTTTCATTTATTTTCGCAAAATGCTGATTTTTGGAAAATATATGGCAAAAAGCAAAAAATTTCATATCATCCGCTGGTGAAATACAAGGACAAACTATTCCGTAAAATTTTCGAGAACAAAAATGACCTGCTGTCACTTTACAACGCCATCAATCATACAGATTACAAAGATCCGGCTGCACTGGAAATTACAACGATCGACAATGCAATATATATGTCTATGAAAAATGACCTTTCCTTTATGATTGGCTTTGTTATGAACTTGTATGAGCACCAGTCCACCTTTAACCCAAATATGCCAGTCCGCGGACTCTCCTATTTTGCCAGACTGTACGAAGCTTATACGAGCCGCTACAAACTGGATATTTACGGAAAAAAGTTAATACTACTCCCGTTGCCGCAATAAACTCCCAGCACTCGAATGCCGGGTACGGATGCTCAATATTAATATGGGTCACAATAAAGAATTAATGCAAAAATGCCGCAGACTCTGGGAATATGCCAGTTTTGTAGAACAAGTAAATCAAAATCTCGACAGCGGCTATTCAATGGAGCGTGCGGTAAATACTGCAATCGACACATGCATCCTGCTCAAAAGCCGAAGTGAGGTGCTTCTTATGTTTTTAACAGAATATGATGAAAAGCTGCATATGGAAAATACTTTTGAAGAAGGCAGGGAGACTGGATTTGAACAGGGCAAACAGCAAATCCTTCTCTTATCACAGATCCTTCTAAATGAAAACCGCATCGATGATCTAAAAAAAGCATATACCGACGAACAATACCTGGAATCACTTCTACTGGAATTCCATCTTGAAAAGCCTGAAATCCGCTAATGCTACAACAAACAAATTTGAATTGCTTTGGTAAATTTTTACAGGAAGGAACGCTGGGAAAGAGGATGTGCCTCCCCTGGCTGCGTCAGTTCCAGAATGGTTAGAATTGCTTGGTATTCTGCAAAACAACCAGGGGCGCAGCCAAGCGGCACCGATAGCTTTCGGCGGACAGCCGGAAGCGGACAAGGTGGCGCGACCGGACACAGCCACAACGTCGCAGCAGAATACCTAGCAATTCTTAACATTCTGGAACTGCCGCCGCCAGAGTGTACCCATCCTCTCTCCTGGCGTCCCTTCTTGTAAAAGTTTACCAAAGCAACTCAAATTTATTCGCTCTAGTACACCGTTATTTCTGCAATGCTGTACTAGAGCGAGCTTACTTTTTGTAACACTTACAAAGAGACGCCAGTGCGTGCCAATCCCCGCTCCTGACGTCCCTTCCTAATAAAAAACTCTCTATTAAATCCACCATTCAGGCGTCAAATCCCCAAGTGTAACGATACGCCTAGCGTTTTTCGCAGTATCCTCCAGCATAATTTCGACCTGTTTGTACGTATGCGGCATCAACTGCACCATCAGCTCCCGGCACGCACCGCAGGGCGGCACGATGTGACCGTCCGGCATAACGGCAAGTACTTTTTGGATCTCCTGTTCTCCTTCTGTCAGCATATGAAAAATCGCATTTCGCTCTGCACAAATACCGAGTGTCGAACTGGTATCTACACATACGCCTGTGTAAATTCTGCCGGACGTGCTAAGAATCGCGGCTGCAACGCCGCCTGCTTCTATATAATCTGAGATTTTCCTGCCATGCTGCACGGCGGATGCTTTTTGATACATCTTTTCCCAAACCGGGTCAAGAGATCTGTCTTGTGCGCAGTCTGGTACCTGCTGTTTTGCGGATTCCTGTTTGTCGTATTCGCTCTTTAAAATGGAGTACCACGACTCGTCGCAGATGCCCTGATTGTTTACTCCTCCGGCACGCCATGTCCCTTCATAATGCATTCCGCATTTCCGCATCACCTTGCCGGAATTGGGATTTCTGGGATCGTGGGAAGCACTTACACAATTCATTCCCACTTCCTGAAAGAAAAATGCTATGACTGCACGCAGTGCCTCTGCCGTAACATCGCGTCCCCACCAGCGTTTGCCGATACAGTATCCGATAGAGACTGCCTCTGTGCGGTCATCCACCCTGACCGCAGAAATGCTGCCAATAGGTTCGCCAATTTCTTTCAGCTCAATCGCCCACACGTAGTTCTGCGGCTCCTCGTAAGACAAAATCCAACTGTCTATCACATTTTTTGACACTTCTACGCTTTCGTGCGGCTGCCATGTAAGAAATTTCGTCACTTCCGGGTCAGACGCCCAGTTGCAAAACATCAGCCCTGCATCCTTTTTTATATACCGCCGCAGAATCAGCCGCTGCGTTTCCAGTGTAACTGTTCCTTTGTGTTCCATCCCAGTTCCTTTCTGTTCCAGAGCAAATAAATCAAACCATATCGATCTTGTTTTGGTAGCACTTACGGAAAACAGCCAATCCCCTCTCCTGGCGTCCCTTCCTGAAAAAACAAAACAATTCAACCTTGTTCTCCGTAGCACTACCAACTATTTGTGAAAAGCCTGCTGTTACTATTTTTTTGGAATAAGCATTTCCGCCCCGCCCATATAAGGACGCAGCGCTTCTGGTACGTTCACGCTGCCGTCTGCGTTTAAATTATTTTCCAAAAATGCGATCAGCATACGCGGCGGAGCTGCTACTGTATTGTTCAGCGTGTGTGCAAAGTATTTATTTTTGTCTTTGTCCTTTACGCGGATTTTCAGCCTTCTTGCCTGCGCGTCACCTAGGTTGGAGCAGCTTCCGACTTCAAAATATTTCTTCTGGCGCGGCGACCATGCTTCTACGTCACACGATTTTACCTTTAAGTCCGCCAGATCGCCGGAGCAGCATTCCAGCGTACGTACCGGGATGTCCAGGCTGCGGAACAAATCTACCGTATTCTGCCACAGTTTGTCATACCACTGCATAGATTCCTCCGGTTTGCATACAACGATCATTTCCTGTTTTTCAAACTGGTGAATTCGGTACACCCCACGCTCTTCAATGCCGTGGGCGCCTTTTTCCTTGCGGAAGCATGGGGAATAGCTGGTCAGTGTGTACGGCAGGCGCTCTTCGTCGTTAATCGTATCGATAAATTTTCCGATCATAGAGTGTTCTGACGTGCCAATCAGATACAAGTCTTCCCCTTCGATCTTATACATCATCGCATCCATTTCTTCAAAGCTCATTACCCCGGTTACAACGCTGCTGCGGATCATAAACGGCGGCACGCAGTAAGTAAAGCCGCGGTCAATCATAAAGTCTCTGGCATACGAAATCACTGCCGAATGCAGCCTTGCAATATCGCCCATCAAATAATAGAATCCGTTTCCTGCCACCTTGCCTGCCGCATCCAGGTCAATGCCATGAAACCGTTCCATAATTTCCGTATGGTACGGCACTTCAAACGCAGGCACAACTGGCTCGCCGTACTTTTCAATCTCCACATTGCAAGAATCATCCTGCCCGATCGGTACAGAAGGATCGATGATATTTGGAATTGCCATCATATAGCCGGTTACCTTTTCCTGCAATTCCTTCTCCTGTGCCTCCAGCTCTTCCAGCCGCTTTGCATCTGCTGCGACCTGTGCTTTTACTGCTTCAGCCTCATCCTTTTTGCCTTCTTTCATCAGCATACCGATCTGTTTGGATAACTGGTTTCGGTTTGCCCGCAGCGTATCTGCTTCCTGTTTTGCACTGCGTGCTTTTGCATCCAGCGCAATCACCTCGTCTACATAAGGAAGCTTCTTTTCCTGAAATTTATTTTTAATATTCTGTTTTACCAGATCAGGATTTTCCCTGACAAATTTAATATCCAGCATAATGGTTTCCTCCAAAAAAGTTCTTTTATTTTAACGGATATTTTGCAGTCAGAGCTTTTGTAATCGCAAGCGCCTTTTCAGCCGCCGCGTCTCCTTCTTTAATCATCATCGCGATTGCCTGCGCAATCTGATCCATATCCTCTGTGTTCATGCCTCTGGATGTCACCGCCGGCGTTCCAAGACGGATACCGCTCGTTACCGTCGGCTTCTGCGGATCGTTCGGGATCGTGTTTTTGTTTGCGGTAATATGCGCCAGATCCAGCCTTGCTTCCACTTCTTTTCCTGTCAGCCCAAATCCGGTCAGGTCGATTAACATCAGATGGTTGTCCGTACCGCCGGATACAATGCCGATGCCGCGCTCCATAAGCCCCTTGCACAGTGCCTGCGCATTGTCCAAAATATTCTGCTGGTATACTTTAAACGAAGGCGCCAGTGCCTCTTTCAAGCAGACTGCTTTTGCGGCAATCACATGCATCAAAGGCCCGCCCTGCGTACCAGGAAATACCGCTTTGTTAAACTTAAAATTTTTCGCAAGCTCCGCATCCCTGCACAAAATCATGCCGCCTCTTGGCCCGCGCAGCGTCTTGTGCGTCGTCGTCGTCACTACGTCCGCATATGGCATTGGCGACGGATGCAGCCCTGCCGCTACCAGCCCCGCGATATGCGCCATATCTACCATCAGGTAAGCGCCGACTGCGTCTGCCGCTTCCCGGAATTTTTTAAAATCAATCGTTCTTGCATAGGCGGAAGCACCTGCAATAATCATCTTTGGCTTACATTCTTTTGCTGTTTCCATCAGCTTGTCATAATCGATAAAGCCTTCATCATTTACCCCATAAGGTACAATTTTAAAATAAGATCCTGAAAAATTAACTGGGCTGCCGTGCGTCAGATGCCCGCCATGATCCAGGTTCATCCCCATTACGGTGTCGCCTGGCTCAAGCAGTGCAAACTGTACCGCCATATTCGCCTGTGCCCCAGAATGTGGCTGCACATTCGCATATTCACAGCCAAACAGTTCTTTTGCGCGCTCTCTCGCCAGTTCTTCCACGACATCCACACATTCGCAGCCGCCATAATATCTGTGTCCCGGATATCCTTCAGCATATTTGTTCGTCAGCACGCTGCCCATTGCCGACATCACTGCCGGACTCACCCAGTTCTCAGATGCAATCAGCTCAATATGGCTGTTCTGCCTGTCCAGTTCGGCTGTAATCGCTGCCGCTACCTCCGTATCTACTGCCTGAATATCTTCCAAAGTGTACATAAATGAAATACTCCTTCCTTATAATATGCACCCTGGACGAAATGCTGTCCGGCACTTGTGCGGTATGCGCACCCCAGGGCATTCTTTTAGCAATCGTATCAGGCATAATTATATATGCACATGCTGATAATTTCAAGTATTAAAAAGTATTTAACCTGAAAAACTAGTAGAGTGGATAGGTTTTTGCTGTTTTGGTGCATTTTGAGGATGGGGTGGTTTTTTTACGGAAAGGGACGCCGGGAGAGGGGATGGGCACGCTTTGGCGGCGTCCGTTCCAGAATGCTAAGAAGCCCTAAGCCTTCTGCTGGTACGCTGTGGCTGTGGACGGTCGCGGCACCTAGTTCGCTGCCTGATTGCAGCTAAAGGTGCCGCTTGGCTGCGCCCCTGGTTATTTTGCAGAAGGCTAAGGGCTTCTAACCATTCTTCCAAAGCCGCCGCCAAAGCGTGCCCATCCCCTCACCCGGCTGTTCTTTGTAAGTGTTGCTAAAACCATCGATATAGTGGTTCTGTATAAAAGCAACTAGAGCGTTGCAGAAATAACAGTGTATACAGTGCACGTTATTTTTGTCAGCGCAAGGCGGAGGAAGGAAACGATACCAGGTGCATCGTTGACTGACGGCAACGCGGCGATGGTGGAAATAGCGGGTGCTGTTTTTGTTCGTAGCAGACAGACTAATTTGAATAGTTCACTTTAGAACATATTTGAAAAATGCTTTCCGTGATCTGCGCTTCACTAACACTACAACCAACAATACAAATAATATCGGACTTGTTTTCGTAACATTTTACGAAAAGCAGCCGGGAGAGAGGACTGGCATACCCTGGCGGCGGCTTTGGAAGAATGGTTAGAAGCTCTTGGTATTCTGCAAAACTACCAGGGGCGCAGCCAAGCGGCACCTTTAGCTGCCACCAGGCAGCGAACTAGGTGCCGCGACCGTCCACAGCCACAGCGTCCCAGCAGAATACCTAGAGCTTCTTACCATTCTGGAACGGACGCCGCCAGGGTATGCCAGTCCTCTCTCCCGGCGTCCCTTCCTGTAAAACCCCACCACCCTCAAAATTCATCAAAATACCTAAAAAAACCTGCCCAACACATATCAGGCAGGTTTTGCGCAGTTAGAAAGCTGTTTGATTTTAAGGGATTTTCAATTCAGTACCATAAACCGTATGTATTCTCCATACGGTACAAGCTCAGGGAAATTGGCTGTTTATGGTTTTTCTGCTGCGCTGCTTTTATTATAGTCGCATTGCGACTATTTTGCAATAGTCTTTTCGCCACTTTTTAAAATAGTAGTAAAAATTACAATCAGCAGGAGGATTCGAATGATATTTCCAAATATCAGAAATTTAAGAGAAGATAATGACAAAAAACAGATTGAGCTTGCCAATTATCTGAATGTAAAACAGACTACTTACTCAAAATATGAGCTTGGAAAGATAAATGTACCTATTGAAATTTTTATTAAGCTGGCAGATTACTACGATGTCAGCGTGGACTATCTGCTGGGACGCACGAAAGAAAAAAAATAATCCCGCATCCAAAAGAGCTGCCGTACAAAGCCTGATAAAATGCTTTGTGCGGCAGCTCCATTATTAAAACGAAACTATTATGCCATTTTCTTTGCTTTCGAGCCCTTTTTCACTTCACCGGATGCCTTTTGATGAATTTTCATTTCAAACCAAAGCTCCGTCGCGATGCAGATCGAAGAATACGTACCGCTGATTACGCCTACCATAAGCGGAAGTGCAAATTCCCGGATCGAAGCTACGCCAAGGATGTACAAAAGCAGCACCATTACGAATGTCGTTACCGAAGTATTAATCGAACGCGACAGCGTCTGCGTAATACTTTTATTTGCAATCTCCTTTAGCTCTGACTGCGTCACGCGCGGCTTGGATTTTAAGTTTTCACGAATACGGTCAAACGTTACGATCGTATCGTTAATGGAATAACCAAGGATCGTCAGCATAACCGCGATAAACGTAGAGCCTACGGAAATCCGTACGAGCGCATAGCAGGTAAGCACTACGAGGATATCGTGCACGAGCGCAATGACCGCGCTTGTTGCAAAGCGGAAATCACTAAAGCGGAACCAGATATAGATCAGCATCAAAATTACCGCTATTACTACCGCCCAGACTGCATCCACCGTCATTTCCTTACTGATCGTCTCGCTGACATTCTGATAGGAAATCGCGCTGTTTTCTACGGAATAGTTGTCTTCAAATATCTTTGCAAATGTCTCGCGTTCTGCAAGTTCCAGATTTCTTGTCTTAAAAATAACCTGTGTCGTATCCGCGATTTTCTGCACCTGTACTTCTGCGGTTCCAAGCGCTTCGTTAATTAACGGCACAATTTCTGAATCAATCTCGGACAATTCATAATTTTTGCCCAAATCAACGGTTGTAGAAGTACCACCGACAAACTCCAGGCTGTAGTTAAAGGCTCCCTTGCCGCCTGAAGCGTTCAGCGCTTCCCCCACAAATCCTGCCGCGATGAGAATAACGGAAATAATAAAGAACACATAGCGCTTGGAAATAAAATCCACAACCTTGCGCTCTTTTGCAGCGCCGTAATATTTGACGTCCTTAAATCCGATTGCATGGATCGCATACATGGAATATCTCGTAACGACCAGCGCCGTCACCATTGATAAAATAATACCGATTGCCAGTGTGTAGGCAAATCCCTTGACTGTACCAGAACCTTTGACTGCGAGCACCGCAGCCGCAATCAGCGTCGTCACATTTCCGTCAATAATCGCTGACAATGCTTTCTGGTATCCGGTCTTAATCGCTGCTCCCGTAGACTTGCCAAGAGCCAGCTCTTCTTTGATACGTGCGTTAATTACAACATTCGCATCCACTGCCATACCGATGCCCAGGATAATTCCGGCAATACCCGGCAGCGTCAGCGTGATCTCAAACAGATAAATTACGGCAACCACTGCGGTCGCATATACAAGCAGTCCCAAAGAGGTTGCAACGCCTGCGATCCAGTAAAAGGCAATTAAAAATACGATAATCAGTGCAAGGCCGATCGCCGCTGCGGTCAGTGCCGTCGAGATCGCTTCCTGCCCTAACGAGGCACCTACGACCTGGGATGTCAGCTCTTCTAACTCCAATGATAACGAACCGATACGGATCTGGGACGCAAGCGTCTCTGCCGCTTCAAACGACTCCATACCATCAATAGTAGCAGTACCGCCGCTGATCTTTTCATTGACGGTTGGATTGCTGATGACCTCTCCGTCGTATACGATTGGAATGTTCTTTTTAATATTGTTTGCCGTCAGCTCCGCAAATGTCTCGGCTGCTTCATCGGTAAATGTCAGCTCTACAATCGCCTGGTTTCTGCCGTCTTTCGTCACATACCTTGCCGCTGCGGTTTCCACATCGTCGCCCGTCAGCACGACATTGCCGTCCGGGTCTTGAAATTCCAGCGAACCCGGCGTGCCAAGCTCTTCCAATATGTCATTCGCGTCGGTAACGCCAGGAATCGCGACGGTAATACGGTCGCTGCCTTCTCTTGCCACCTGCGCTTCTGTACTGTAGTCGTCCACACGCCTTTGCAGCTTGTAGACCGTATCGCTGATCTGCTCCGGCGTAGCGTCTTCATCGACGATCTGATACGTAATGCTGACACCGCCAGCCAGGTCAAGCCCCAAGGTTATGTTCTGGTTTTCCCCGCGCCCTGTCGAAGACAGGATAATCGACGCGTAATATCCCAAACCCAGTATACATGCCAGGACAATGCAAAGTATCGTAATGCCTTTTCCTTTTTTCATGTTTTATCCCTCTCTTACTTATCACTTTCGGCCGCCTGCTCCTCCAGCGCCGCCTTAATCATAATCGCGCATTCCACACGCTTTTTTTGCAGCTCGCAGCCGATCTCATACGTCTCATGGATATCTCCGTGAAAGTTGTATGCATTTGCAGCACAGCCTCCGCTGCAATAAAATCTGGCAAAACAATCCCTGCATTTTTCCTTCGCATACACGTTGCAGCCGGAAAACAGTTCACGGGTCTGCGTATTTGTTACGCCTTCTGTCACGTTTCCCATTAAAAATTTCTCGTTTCCGACAAACTGGTGACACGGGTACAAGTCGCCCCAAGGCGTGACCGCAAGATATTCTGTGCCGGAACCGCAGCCCGACAGCCGTTTTGCCACACACGGCCCGCCTTCCAGATCGATCATAAAATGAAAGAACTGAAATCCGCGCCCTTCTTTTTCCCGCCGGATCATTTCTTTTGCCAGTGCATCATATTCTGCAAAAAGCTGCGGCAGGTCTTCTTTTCGGATCGCGTAATCGTCCGTTTCCTGCGCCACAACCGGCTCTACGGAAATCTGCGTAAACCCAAGGTCTGCTAAGTGCAGCACATCTTTGGAAAAGTCCAGGTTGTGGCGCGTAAACGTCCCCCTGACATAGTAGCGCTGCTGGTTTCTGCTGTCAGCAAACCTCTGAAACTTCGGCACGATCAAATCATAGCTGCCCGCCCCGCTTCGAAACGGGCGCATATGGTCATTGACTTCTTTTCTGCCGTCTATGCTGAGCACCACATTTGCCATCTCGCGGTTGGCAAACTCCATAATCTCCTCATTCAGTAAAACACCATTCGTCGTCAGTGTAAAGCGGAAATTTTTGTTATGCAGCTTTTCCTGCTGCCTTCCATACGCTACCAGCCGTTTGACAACCTCCAGGTTCAAGGTCGGTTCTCCGCCAAAAAAGTCTACCTCCAGGTTGCGCCTGCTGCCGGAATTTGCAATTAAAAAATCCAGTGCCGCCCTGCCGACCTCGTAGCTCATCAGCGCCCGCCGCCCGTGATATTCGCCTTCCTCTGCAAAGCAGTAACGGCAGGCAAGGTTGCAGTCGTGCGCGATATGCAGGCACAGCGCTTTTACAACTGTCTGGCGGTTTTTAAAATCAAAAATAACATCCTCGTATGCATCCGTGGTAAACAACTGCCCCGCTTCCTTTAGCTGCATCAGCTCCCCGTATGCTTCCGCTATTTCTTCCTGCGGATACTTGTCCTTAAGCCGCAAGACAAGCTCTTGCAGCAAATCCTGTCCGCCGCACATTTTAAAGCACTGTTCATACAGCGCAAGCACATCATAGACGACGTCATCCACGACATGGACAGCCCCACTGTTTACATCTAATACGATATTATAGCCATTGTTTTTATATTGATGAACCTGATACTTCAACGTCTGCTTCATCCCCCATCTGAACATAAGACGCGCAACTGTCCAAAAATAACTTGTACAAATTATTTTTGGACAGTCCTCCTGCTGGTCTTATACTGTAATATTAAAATCCTTACGAATTCTCAGAGCGTGTTTAAACAATTTAAACACGCTCTTTCGCATTTCCGGTATCCTATTTGTTCTGCTCGCAGGTCTGGTTGCCTACGGTGCAGGATGTCTTACATGCAGACTGGCAGGATGTCTGGCATTCGCCGCAGCCGCCTTTTTTTACAGTATTCTGCAATTTTTTGGTATTTAAAGTTTTAATGTGCTTCATAATACATTCTCCTTTCTGCTTCCTGACGCTGTGCTATTGGCTAGTATACCACATCTTCTCTCATAAGGAAAGTAATTTTTTATTTTGTGTTGTGTCCCTTTTTTGTTGATTTTGTCTAAATGTAGTTAGCTGAGCATCCCGCCTGCCATCCCTGACAAAATACAAAGGACCGCCGTTGTCAGCATATGTACAAGCTGCCCGTCCAGCCCACGGTTTACTGCCAGGTTGCCAAGCAGCAATACCACAAAATAAAATGCGCCGACACACAGCCCCCACAAATATTTTTTGACCTTTTTCTTTTTGCCGATCAAAAATCCCCCTGCAAAGCAGGATACAATATACGTCGCAATAATCCCGATGCTGACCGCGGCATCCGACATTTCCACGCGCCCTAACAGCGCAGCCAGGACAACGAGCAATAGCCCTGTAATTACATACATCGCTACCAGGTCTGCCAGTATCGGCATGGCACTGCTTTTTGGATTTCCTTTTTCCAAGTCCTGTCCTCCTCCCTTTTCTTCCGATGGCTATATTTTATCCTATGCGCATCCGAAAAAAATATGAACGCGATTTTACCCGTTACAGCTCCATGCTAAAATGCCACAGCTCCCCTTGTCTGTGCTCCTTGCCTTGGCACTGTGTAAATCCAAGCTTTTGCGCCACACGCAGCGAACCTTTATTGTTCGGATGGATAAAGCAGTGCAGTTGTTCTATTTCAAGCTCTTCTTTTGCATACGCCACAATCGACGCGCATACTTCCGTCGCATAGCCCTGCCGCTGATAAGCCGTCCCGATCACATACCCAAGCTCCATACAAACCTCGCCTTCTACTTCGCGGTGCTCAATGCCGGCGCGCCCAATCAGCGCTCCTGTCTTTGTGTCGCAGACGACCCACATGCCATAGCCGTAATAATAATACCGATGGTCAATATAGCTTTCTGTATACAATTCTTCTTTTTCCCGCTCAAACAAAGGCTCTGTATAATCCGTAATCCCCTCCTCCTCATACAATGCATACAGCGCATCCAGATCCTGCACCGTAATCTCGCGTACATACGTCCGCTTCGTATACAGAATAATCCACGGCAGACGGTTCCTGCGCTTTTGCACCCGGTCTAAAAACTGCACCCCGATCTCTTCAAAGCCGAGCACAACCATGTCTGCCGCTGCGGCTGCCCGGCTGCCGCTTCTTTCATAAAATACCACGCCCATTCCCGCATTTTTTCGCCTCCCGCTATTGCCATCACTGTCTTTTTTGTTGCCACAATCATATACATACTGTGCCAGCGCTGCATCCTCGGTTACAAGCAGCGCTGCTTTTTCTGAAATCCCCGCTTCACGCAGCGCCTTTTGGATCCCGTTATATACGCTGTGCGGCTGCTGCGCCGCATTTTGGCGCCTTTTCACCTGAATACGGCGTATCCTAAAAGCCTGTATCTCTTCCTCCAGCTTTTTTCTCTCGTTTTTATCCAGATCTTCAGCATCCCATACGACTGCCCGCAGTACCAACTGGCGGCAGATCATTTCCTGCTTTGGTGTCATATCTCCTGTCTCCTTCGATTTCTATTTGCCGCCAGATTCCCTGACCGCATATTCTGTCACTCAGTATAACATATTTTTTAAATTTCCTCTTTACGATTCCTTTACAATCCATTAAAATAGAAGTAGAATAGAGGTAGAATGTAAAATCAGAATGAAATGCTAAAGGAGAACGGCTATGGCACAAAATCCAATCGTAACTATTGAAATGGAAAACGGCGATCTTATGAAAGCCGAATTATATCCTGAAATTGCCCCGAATACAGTAAATAATTTTATCAGTCTGATCCAAAAGGGATTCTACGACGGCGTAATCTTCCACCGTGTGATCGAAGGCTTTATGCTGCAAGGCGGCGACCCGGAAGGCACCGGTATGGGTGGCCCGGATTATACAATACGCGGAGAATTTGCACAAAACGGATTTGAAAATCCGCTCAAGCACGAAGAAGGCGTACTGTCAATGGCGCGCACAATGGCTCCTGATTCCGCCGGCTCCCAGTTTTTTATTATGCACAAAACATCTCCGCACTTAGACGGTGCGTATGCAGCATTTGGCAAAATTACAGAAGGCATGGATGTCGTAAATAAAATCGCAGGTGTCCCGACGGATTATAACGACCGTCCGATGGAAACACAGCGTATGAAAAAAGTAACCGTAGACACTTTTGGTATTGACTATCCGGCTCCAGAAGTTTTCTGACAAATAACGGCTTTTGCCACAGACAAGAGGAGGAAGTTATGGCTTATTCAAAAATTGATGAATTCAGTTCTATGCATCTTGATGTATTAAGGGAAATCGGCAATATCGGCTCCGGCAATGCTGCAACGGCGCTTGCGTCACTGCTGAATACCGTCGTCGATATTGAGGTTCCGGTAATCAGCCTGATCAGCTATGCAAAAGTAGCGGATTATCTGGGCGGAAAGGACACAAAAGCGCTTGGCATGACCGTCGGACTAGAAGGCGATATCCACGGCTGTATGCTAGAAGTCGTGCATCTGGATTTTGCCAAAAAGCTGATTAATACTTTTTATCCAAAGGATATTGCTGACCTGACGATGATCGACGATATGGATATCTCCGTTGTCCGTGAGATGAGCAATATTACAACTGCCGCCTATGTCAATTCGATTGCTGCCATGACACAGTTGTTTATCAATATCCAGCCGCCAGACAGCTATTGTGATAATGTCTCCGCACTTGTTTCCATCCCGGCTGAGAAATTATCCAGAAGCTATGACGAACCGGTACTGTATATCGATGAAAAGCTGCATATCGGCGATACGGAAATGAACAGCGGGCTGATCCTTGTACTGGATTCACTGTCCATTCAAATTCTTTTCAAAAAACTTGGTATGCCTTATTTATAAATATGCACAAAAATAGCTGTCGTGATTGTTGCTTTCACGACAGCTATTTTTTACTCTTTATTCTTCTGCTGCTTCATCGTCTGTGACTGCCGCTACCGTGCCTGCCACTGAAGCCACTATAGAAATCGCCACTACGATAACCACAAGCAAAATGATCATTGATAAAAACACTACAATCCCCATAATGCTGTCCTCCTGCTATTTTTCGATAGATTTTGTTAAGGCTTTTTCACAACCTTTGCCGTCCGGCTCATGCCGCCGTCTAACAGCAGTGAGCGGTACGTAGAGATCAGCCCTCTCGTTGGAACATACACCTTTAAAGAACTCTTTGTCTTTTTAAACGCATAGTTACTGATATTTACCAGGTCTTTTGAATTGATTACTACCTTTGCCAGCTTCGGGCAGTTATAAAAGGCATTGTGCTCAATCGACCGGATATATTTGCCTAGGGTTACTTTCTTTATATATTTGTTGCCGCGCAGCGCATTGGCATTGATGCACGTAACCGAATACGTACGTCCTCCAAAGGATACGGTGTTAGGTACAACCACATTTGTTACCTGCTTATCTACAAGTCTCATGACACGTACCCTTTTGTCGTTATAGCCCGAGATTTTATATACAATGTTTCCGATTGTAACGAGGTCGCCTTTTTTATATGCGCTTGATGAAGATCCGCTCGAACCGTCTGTCATTGAAACAAGCCATACCGCATCGACGGTCAGGTCTGCATTGACCCTTTTATAATTTTCTGTCGACCAGGTCAGGCGGTAGCCTTTTCTCGTCCAGTTTGGAGCCGCTGCTTCTGTACCTTCTTCAACGCCTGTTACGACCGATTCTTTATTTAATTCACGATCGCGGAACGTTACTGTATACAGCTTTTTCCATACGGTGCTGACCGTCCTGTTTGAAGTTACGACCGTGCCGGAATTAAAGTTATCTGTCCAGCGCAGCACATATCCGGCGCGCTCCCAGCCTACCGGCGGGTCTACGGTGCCGCCGCTCATTACTTTTTTCTCAATCGTCTGCCTTGTCTCTGTATTATAAAATTTTACCGTACATTCTACGCTTCTTGTAATATTGTTTGTAATCGCATACCGCTCTGCCGTACTGCCGCCGTCGCAGATAATGCACAGGCCGCTGCTGCAATTTCGAAATACATCTGCCCCGATGCTCGTTACCGAAGTCGGAATGGTCACGTTGCCAAGCCCGATACAATCATAAAACGCCTTGTCGCCAATGCTTTTTACCGTATTCGGAATCGTAATCGAAGAAAGCCCGCGGCATCCGTAAAATGCTTCGTTACGAATCTGCGTCACATTTTCAGGAAACTGTGTCAGCACACCGACCTGCGTCCCTGCCGGGCAGAGCAGCAGCACGTTGCTGCGGTTGCTTTCTTTATAATATAAGATGCCGTTTTGTACAAAGTATAATGGGTTGTCGCGGATTTTTACCCCTCCGCTCAAGCCGTCCAAAGAGCTGCAATTTGCAAAAGCTCCGCCTTCAATCCACGAAACAGTCGCGCCGATTTCAACGCTTCTTAAATTGCTGCAATTCATAAACGCTTCGTTCTGTACGGTTTTTACGCCGCCGGTTCCTTTGACCTTTTCCCCAAGCGTAATCCCGGTCAGGGAGCTGCATCCGTAAAAAGCATGGTACTCAATCTCATCTACTGCAAGATATCCGGTGGACGGACTCGTCTGTCCGTCTGTGGAAACCGTCTGGATGCTGGAGAGGTTTGTACAGTTGGCAAATGCCTCCTGTCCGATATAGGTGATCGTATCCGGCAGAACAAGCTTTGTCAGAGAAGTACTCCCATTAAATACGCCGCGCAGTATACCCGCGACACGGACATTGACCTCCCTTTCTTCGCCGTCCCTTTTGTATAAAATCGTATCCGGTATCCGCAGCTCGCCGTTTTTTATCGCCGCAGAGGTGTATCGTTCTACGTTTGCTACATATCCATTGTTCAAGTCGTCTGAAGCGCCTGTAAACGTATAGGTGATGGCGCTTCCTGTCGGTGTGTAAGACCCTTCCGGGATCGTAACCGCCCGCACATCATCTCTTTGCAGCATTAGGCAAAAGAACAACGCCAGAAAAAACAGGATTCCAATCCGCCCAATGCTCATTTTTTTATTGCTTTCCATCCTTGTGTCCCCCAATCCTTACAAACGTTTCACCGTCGGTTTTTTTACGCCGGCGTCTTTGAGCATTTCTTTATATTTTCCAAGCTGTGAGTTATACGTATAAAATACGGCGTTTTTATGAATCCCTGCAAATGCTTTATTATTCATTTTAGAGATTACTTTGCTCTTTAGCTTGATCTTTTTTAGTTTTTTGCAGTTATTAAAAGACTTTGCGCAGATGCTCTTCACATTTTTGCTGATAATCACGGTTGTGACGCTCTTATTGTCCTTTAACGCATTGTTGGAGATCAAAGTCACCCGGTAGCTTACACCTCCTACGGAGATCGTTTCCGGTATTACGACATTGCTCACATCCGCATTTACCAGGCCAACAAACTTGACCGTCGGGTTTCCGGCATTTGAGGAGCTGATCAGGTATTTGTTATTGCCTTTTGTAACTTCTGTTCCTTTGTCTCCCGGCTTTGTCGCATTTGCGCTGATCTTGTCGCCGGTTTTATTGTTGCGCCAGGTCGCACGCACGGTAAAGTCTGACGTTACATAATCGGTAATGTCGGTATCCCATTCGAGCGTATAGCCAGCCATCGTCCATGCAGGCGGTACGACAACGTCTCCCTCGTCTACCTGCACAACCTGCGTCCTGCCGTTAAAGCTGTCGATAAACGTAACGTTAAACAGCTTATCCCATACCTGGTAAACTCTCGTATCCTGCTTGATCGCCGTATAGCTGCCGCTCCAGCTCATACGATAGCCGTCCCTGCCTTCTACTTTTGGCGGTACCGCGTCTTTGCCTTCCACAATCTCCTGTGCGGAAATCAGGTTCGTATAAGTAGAATTTGTATAAAAGCTGACCGTATACGTACGCTCTGTCGTAAGGCCGTTTGCCGCTGCATAGACCGACGCCTGGGAACCGTTGTGGCACAGTACGGTCACTTTTGTCCCGGTAAATACTCCGCTGCCGATCGAAGTCGTACGCATCGGAATCGTGATCTGGCGCAGCGATTCGCACTGTGCAAACGCCTGGTCGCCAAGCGTGGTCACATTGCCCGGCACATCAAACTCTGTCAGAGACTTACAGCCCTGGAACGCACGGTTGCCGATAATTTTCAAATCTTCGGACAGGTTTACTTTTTTTAAGGATTCACAATACTGGAACGTGCCAGGCTGAATCGTCGTAATACCCGCCGGAAGCGTTACTTCCGCCAGAGCGGTATCGCCTTTAAACGCTTCTTCACCGATTGACTTAAGCCCTGCCGGCAGAGAAATATTCTTTAGTTTTTTACACTCTGTAAACGCGTTGTTGCCGATTTCCTTTACCGTTGCCGGTATCGTGATCGTCTCAAGAGCCGGGGAGCCCCAGAATGCACCGTCTTCAATCTCTGTCAGCGTAGAAGAGATCGCATCCGGCACCTTGTACTCCGTCGCCTTGTCCGCAAGCGGGAACTGCACCAGCTTATATTCCCCGGTGCCGACGCCTGCTGTATAATAATATAACGCATTATCGATGACTTTATACCTCTGGTTGCTGTCTGCCACCTTGATCGAGCTAAGCGCCACACAGTCCGTAAACGCATACTTGCCGATCGAATCCGTCGTAGACGCAATCTCCACATTTGCCAGGTCATGGCAGGCAAAAAAAGCTCTGTCACCAATCGTACGGATTCCAAACACTTTCCCTTCCTTGTCTATGCCGCCTGACATCGTTACTTTCTGAATGCCGAGGTTGCCGCTAAACGCGTTGTTGCCGATGGCAACGACTGCATATTCTGTCGTCGTGCTGTCCGGCTTCTGCGTAGAACCCCCGGTATTGCCGCTCCCGGTGGAGTTTTCCTGCGTAACGGTAATCTTCGTAGGAATCGCAAGATCTTTTACCGACCCGGAATATCCGGTAATCGTCGCTTCCTTGCCGCTTACGGTAAACGTAAAGCCGGTCGCTGTCGTCCTGCCGTCTGTAGACTTATCCTCCACTTCCGAGCCGGCAGCCTGTGCGGCACCCATAACGACCTGCCTGTCATTATATGGCAGGATCGCAGCCGATGTAAACGTTACGGCTGCCGCAAGTGCCGCTGCCCATATCCTTTTATTCATTTCTGTCCCCCTGTGCTCTGCTTCCGCATTTTTTATTTCACTGTCTTTTGTCTTTTACTTCTGTTTTCGTATTGTTTTTGTTTTCGTTTTTATACCGTATAGTTGATGCTGCTTCCTGCCAGTGCCTGCATAAGCTGCTGTGCCAGCTTTAGATCCTCCTGCGCAGGCGGCACTGTCTGTTCGCCATTGCCATTACCGTCACCCTCGCCCGTTTCCGGCGGCTTTGTGCCCGGCTGTGTCTGGCTGACGCTTTTTTGCCGCTGTTTTGGAATATCCAGGCTGTTTCTGACCATCATATTGTAAGTATTCTTTAGATGTTTTTCTACCTGGACGCCAAATTCCGCATCCGAAGAAAACAGCTTGCTGACCTCATATCTGCCTGTAGCGGCAAGTGCCTTTTCATCGATTTTCAGCTTCCCGCTGCTTTGGACGGCAATCCCGATATCGGACAGTTCATCTGCCTTACCTTTCGCCAGCTTTTTTAAATTTTTCATATAACGGTCGACATTTTCGTCGTCCATCTTCCCTGCCGAATCCACAAAATTATTATACGTATTGACAAAAGCCTTTACTTTATTAACCAGCTCTTCGCCGTCACTTTCTTCGTCTTTGTAGTTATAATCACCAAGTCCTCTGACCGCCTGGCGCAGCGCTTTCATATCCGCGGAAAACAGACTGTTGGAAGGCTGTCCGTTCCTTCCGTCCGATGTCGCCCCGAATATATTGCCCTTATAAAATTGCCTGATATAACCAGAAACTGACAAACTCATATGCATTTCCTCCTGTAAATCTGCTGATCTGATACAAACTAAGCCGACAGCTCTTCCCAGCCGGACGGCTGATAACGCAAAAATTCCTATTAGTATATATTTCGTCCATTTGTTACATTTTCATAAGAGTATTCTCGCATTTTAACATTAGAATCAGATGAAAACAATTACAGTACTTTGGATAAAAATTCTTTTGTCCTTGCGTTGCGCGGCGCTTCAAACACCTGCCGGGGCGTTCCGCTTTCTAAAATATGGCCTTCGTCCACAAAGAATACACGTGTCGCCACTTCCTTTGCAAATCCCATCTCATGCGTTACGACTGCCATCGTCATTCCGTCGTCTGCCAGCCCTTTCATAACCTCCAGCACTTCCCCGACCATCTCAGGGTCAAGCGCAGACGTCGGCTCGTCAAACAGCATCATTTTCGGCTTTAACGCCAGGGAGCGCACGATTGCGATTCGCTGCTTCTGCCCGCCGGACAACTGCCCTGGATAAGCGGACGCTTTTTCTTCCAGATTGACGATCTTAAGCAGGCGCAGCGCTTCCTCCTGTGCCTCCTGCCTGCTCATCAGCTTTAGCTGCACCGGCGCAAGCGTAATATTATCCAGAATCGACAAATGCGGAAACAGGTTGAAATGCTGGAAGACCATCCCCATCTGCTGGCGGATTTTATTAATGTCTACCCCTTTTTTAGTAATATCTGTCCCGTCAAATATAATCTGCCCGCCCGTCGGCTGCTCCAGCAGGTTCAGGCAGCGTAAAAACGTCGATTTGCCAGAGCCTGACGGCCCTATAATCGCGATCTTTTCGCCTGCCTCGATCGTTTCTGTAATATGGTCAAGTACAAGATGATTTCCGTACTGTTTGGTAAGATTTTTAACGGCGATCACTTTCTCTGAGCCTCCTTTCCACAATACCCATAATCCAGGTAAAGAACATAACGACCGCAAGATAGATCATGGCGGCAGCCATCAGCGGCACAAACTGTTCGTATGTGGCACCGCCGATAATTTCCGCGCCTCTTGTCAGATCGTTTAAGCCTATGTATCCACAGATAGATGTTTCCTTTAACAGCGTAATAATCTCGTTAATCAGCGCAGGCAGCGCATTTTTAAACGCCTGCGGCAAAATAATCATACGCATCGTCTTTGTATAACTAAGCCCCAGCGAGCGCCCGGCTTCCATCTGCCCTTTGTCAATCGACATAATGCCCGAGCGAAAGATCTCCGCCAAATATGCCCCGGAGTTAATGCCAAACGCAATCGTCGCTGTCGTAACTTTATTTTCCACGTTCCGCAAAAAGAAAAAATAGATCAGCAAAAGCTGCACGAGCGTCGGCGTCCCGCGGATAATCGTCAGATAAAGCCTTGCCGCCGTATCCAGCACCCAAAACACCGCTCTTGCCGGCGGGCTCAGCTCCTTTTGGTTGATCTGGTCGTGAGAGGAACGAATAATCGAGACAACGACGCCGATCAAAAGCCCGATCAAAAGCGCGCCTGCGGTTACCTGCAACGTCGTTGCAAGCCCTTTCGTAAAATACTGCCAGCGGTTATCCGTGATAAAAAATTTGTCAATGATTTCCTTTAGGTTTTCCATCCTGTTTCCAAATCCCTCCTTACATTCTAAAGCAGAAAAGAGGGCGGTAATTTGCCCTCTGCTTTCAGCTTTATTCTGTTACAATATACTTTTCAATAATCGACTGGAGCGTCCCGTCCTGCTCAAGCTCTGCAAGCGCGCCGTTTACCGCCGTAAGCAGCCCTTCGTTGTCTTTGGAAAGCGCCGCCGCGTAATCTTCGACCTTATACTGTGTATCCAGCACCTTAAGCCCTTCTGTTTCCCTTACAAACGCAAGTGCAGGCTGGTTGTCAATAATCACCGCGTCTACTTTCCCCTGCTTTAACGCCATAACCGCGTCCGCGCCTTTATTGTATGCTTCTACATTTTCTTTGCCAAAATCGTCGGTTGCATAAATATCACCTGTCGTCATAAGCTGCACGCCGATCTTTTTGCCCTTTAAGTCGTCCACGCCCTGGATATCTGAATCTTTTGCTACAATAATTGCCTGAATGCCGGTTGCATAAGAATCGGAAAAATTCACCGCGTCCAGACGTTCTTCCATTACCGTCATGCCGGCAAGCCCGATATCTGCCTTGCCCTGTGTCACTGCGATAATAATGGAATTAAATTCCATATCTTCGATTTTTAATTCCAGCCCAAGCTTTTTGGCAATGGCGTCTGCAATGTCCACGTCGATCCCGATAATCTCGTTGCCTTCGTAGTACTCATACGGCGGGAATGTCGCGTTTGTCGCCATTGTCAGTACGCCTTCTTTTACGGTCTTTACCTGTGCCGCGCCTTCCCCGTCTGTCTGCGTGCCTGACCCGGCATCGTCTGCACCGTCCTGTGCGCCCGCATTCGATTCCTCGCCGTCATCTGCCTGCGTAATCTGCGCATTCACATCCTTATCCTTGTCCGCACTGCTGCTGTCACTGCCCTGGCTGCCGCACCCTGCAAGCATTGCCGCAGTCAGCGTGCAGGCTACGATAGCTGCTAATAATTTCTTCATTTTCTTTTCTCCTCCTTATTGCGAACGATTCGCTCCCATATCTTTGCCATTATACCTAAAAATGAATAAAAATGCAATCCTGTTTATTTTTATTTTAAATATTTCTGGAAGGTACGCATACATTCGCGAATATCCAGAGGCTTTGTCAGATGGTCGTTCATCCCGCTTTCAAAGCAGCGCTTTGCGTCGTCGGCAAACGCGTCTGCCGTCATAGCAATAATCGGCAGGTCTTTATCCGGCCGGTCTAACGCACGGATCGCCCTTGTCGCATCATAGCCGTTCATCACCGGCATACGTACGTCCATAAGCACCGCATCATAAAATCCCACCTCGGATTTTACAAATTTATCCAGGCAGTCCTGCCCGTTGACCGCCCACTCCAGTTCCAGCCCGACTGCCGAGAAGATCTCGTTTGCAATCTCCCAGTTAATATCGATATCTTCAGCCAGAAGCACATGCTTGCCGGTAAAGTCATGGATCTCGTCTCCTTCGTCGCCGCCAAGCAAATCTCCGTCCGCATACTGTCTCAGCCGCGCATACAGCGTAGACTTAAACAGCGGCTTGGAAATAAATCCTTCGATATCCGTATCGGTCGCCTGTTCTTCCAGTTCACTCCAGTCATATGCCGAAATCAGGAAAATCGGGACATTTCTGCCGACCCGCCTGTGGATCTCACGAATCGTGGCAATGCCGTCCATATTCGGCATCTTCCAGTCAATCAGCACAAAATGATAATCCTCTTGTTTGTTATGGCGTTCCTCGATCATATCTACCGCCTGCATCCCGTCCATCGTCCAGTCTGCATGGACGCCAAGCGCTTCGAGATTGGCAACGGCGCTCATACAGAGCATTTCATTATCGTCCACAACCAGTATATTCCATTCTGGCAGCATCATATCCTGCTCCGCGTGCTCTGCCTTTTCAAAGTCCACAATCACATGAAAGCAGCTTCCCTCGCCTTGCTTGCTGCTCACTTCGATTCTGCCGCCCATAAGCGTTACAATGCTTTTCGTGATCGAAGTTCCAAGGCCCGTTCCGACAATTTTTTGTACCTGTTCGTTTTCTTCTTCCCTCGCAAACGTGTCGAAGATCTTCTTTTGAAACTCTTCAGACATGCCGATGCCTGTATCCTCCACCACAAAATGCGTGCAGATATAGCGTTCTCCTATTTGAGACGGCTCCTGCCACAGATGCACATTGATCCTGCCTGCTTCCGGTGTAAATTTTACCGCATTGGACAGCAGGTTCAGCAGCACCTGGTTTAAGCGCACCGCGTCGCACCTTACATTTTCCGCCTGAATATCGCGGATAAAAATATCAAAAAACTGACTGCGTTCCTTGATCTGCGGCTGCATAATATTCACAATATCGTCCATCGCTTCGCGCAGCGACATCTGGCTGATATTTAACGTCATTTTGCCGCTTTCAATCTTGGACATATCGAGCACGTCGTTAATCAGCCCCAGCAGATGCTTGCTGGAAAGGCGTACTTTTTTCAGGCAGTCCTCCACACGTACGCTGTCTGGCAAGTTGCGCATGGCAATCTCCGTCATACCGATAATCGCATTCATTGGCGTACGGATATCGTGGCTCATACTGGATAAAAATTCACTTTTTGCCATATTCGCACGGACTGCCGCCCGCTCTTTTTTATCCAGCTCTTTCATCTGCTGTTTGGAAAGCCTGTAATACTTCATAAAAATAACCAGCATCGTAATCAGGATCATCATCGCGGAACTGATCATAATTGTAATACGCACCGCATCCAGTTTGCTCAGCCGTTCATTCAGCACACTGCTTGGCATAATGGCAACTAAAAACCAGTCCACCTTTTTGGAAATCGGCATACAGCACAGGTATCTGCGCTCCCCGTCAACCGAAATCACCGAAAAATAGTGGCTGCCCGTCTCCAGCGCTTCTTCCAGCTCTGCTTTAAAATCACTGACCGTCTTCCCGTCCACCTCTTCAAACAATGCGTCCACCCGGTTAAAATAATTGTCCCGGTACGCATCACTGCTGCGGATCACAAAAGAACCGTCTCTGGCAATAATATGCGAATACACCTTTGCATCCTTTTCATCCAGAAAAAGCGCTTCTTTTAAATAATCCATCGGGACGCCGCCGATCAGCGCCGTACTGACACCGCCGTCTTTTAAAGAAAAGCTCACTGCTACCGCGAGCATCAGATATTTGTCGCCTTCCTTGTCTGTAGCCACTGCAATGGCACTGCCGTTTTCTTCGATATTCTGCATCAGCAAGTCATAACCGGAGATATCCAGTTGCTTTCCGGTAATCCGCTGCACTTCCCCAGACTCGGTATAAATGCCCATGTATGTAAAATCCCGCACTTCCGCACTGAACCTAAGGTCTTGTATCAGATCCTCCCAGGTATCCACCGCTTCCTGTTCGCTTCGCCTGATCGCACCCTCCACCTGATCGAGGCGCAGATCAATAATCGATGCAAATTTCTGCTGGATCTGAAAGCTTACTTCTTCCATATAAATATTGCTGATATCCTCTACGGAGCTTTCCGTCTGCTTCTGCATATATACAATCGCCCAGGAAAATACAATCGTGCAGACAAGCAGCACACTGAACACACTGAACGTGAAAAATTTTTTGATCCTGATATCTAATTTTCTCCCCATATTCCTCCTGCCTTTTTTGATTGCCCACCTGCACTAAACAACAACCTGGTTTCTTCCTCTTTGTTTTCCAAGATACAGTTTTTCATCCGCACTGCGGATCACTTTCTCATAATTGCTGTCTGAAAGCCCAGCCGCAATGCCTGCTGTAATCGTAATCCGTATATGCCTGCCAGATGACGGAATCACGAGCGACTCTACTTCTCTGCGCAGCTCTTCCATCTTTTTATAAACCGTTTCCTGCGCAGTATCTGGAAAATAAAGGATAAACTCTTCTCCTCCCCAGCGGACAGCCAGATTTTTAGCCCCCGCCGTATCCTGCAAGCAGGAAGACACCCTTCTAAGCACTTTATCCCCTGCCTCATGCCCATAGGTATCATTGACCTTTTTAAAAAAATCAATATCCACCATCGCAACGACATAGTCTGTTCGTGCATGATGGGGAATCTCTTCGATATAGCGTTCCAAAAAGCGGCGATTGTAAAGCCCGGTCAAAGCATCGTGGTTTGTAGTGTAACGCAGCGACTGCCATACTTTTTCCGTCTCCTGGGAATAAAAAAAAGTCGCGCCGAACACAATCACTGCCGTGATTCCAATATTCCCCAGATACACCAAAATCCGATACGGTTCCATCACGCTTTGAATATCTGGAAAGCGGATATCAAACGTTAAAATCGCCCCTTCCAGCAGGACGGTCGTTACAATGCCGATAAGCTGAAAGAAAAACCGCCAGTTCCCATAAGACGGCACAAGATAAAATACCGCTGCCGATATACCGACAATATACAGGAAAAATCCATAGTCCGGGCCAAGAAAAATCTCACTCAATACAGAAAACAGCAGAATTTCAAAATAAGTATAGACAATACTTTTTTCAGACGTATCCTTTCTGATAAATAAAAAATCGAAGTAAAACGCACAGCTAAACAGATTCAGCGCCGATAGCTGCCAGATATCCAGATACTGAAAAAAGATCGTATAAAATCCATGATTTGCAAAACATATTGCCAGAAAGATCATATTGCGGTTTCTTGTAAACCAGTCAATGGTCTTTTGAATTTTCCCATTGGTCTTTGCATTTAATTCATTCATCTACGATTCCAATCTATATATGATATGAATGTATCAAAAGCGGCGCTGGACAATACACAGGCACGCTTTTGATATAAAATGATCTGCTTCCTGACAGTATTATAATCTATTTCTGCTTAATATGCAATATTCAATCACAGACGCAGGCTACCGCTGCACCTGCGCGTGAAGCTCCTGCAAGGATTTTACCTGGCTGCTGCCATGCTTTTTCAGCGAAAGGATCCCGCTGACGGTCGCTTTTGCGGCTGCCATCGTCGTCATATACGGCACCTTCTTTTTAATCGCCGCCTTGCGCAGATAGCTGTCATCCAGCCGTTCCTCACCAACCGGCGTATTGATAATCAAATCGATCTTGCCGTTCGTAATCAGGTCGCGCATATCCGGCCTTCCCTCATGCAGCTTGTATACCATCTGCGCTTCCATACCGGCTTCGCGGATCAGCTCGCACGTATGCTTTGAGGCAATAATCTGGAATCCCGCCCTGCAAAATTCCCTCGCGATCTCAGCTACTTCCGGCTTATCCCTGTCGCTGACAGAAATCAGCACCGTCCCTGAAAGCGGCAGACGCATCTGCGCAGCCTCCTGCGCCTTATAAAACGCCTCCCCATAAGAAGCGGAAAGTCCCAGCACTTCTCCGGTTGAGCGCATTTCCGGCCCTAATACCGGATCTACCTCCTGGAACATATTAAACGGAAAGACCGCTTCTTTTACTCCGTAATACGGGATCTCATGCTCCTTTAGCTGCGGCACCGGAGACGGCTGTCCTGTCAGCTCTGCGGTAATAATCTCTATTGCAAGCGGAACCATGCGGATATTGCACACTTTGGATACTAACGGCACGGTACGGGAGGCTCTCGGATTTGCTTCCAGTACAAATACCTTGTCCTTTTCAATCGCATACTGCATGTTCATAAGCCCCTTGACATGCATTTCTTCTGCGATTTTTCTCGTATATTCCTGGATGGTCTTTACATTCTCCTGCGAAATATGCTTAGAAGGGATAATACATGCCGAATCCCCCGAATGCACGCCAGCCAGCTCGATATGCTCCATAACGGCAGGCACAAACGCATGGCTGCCGTCGCTGATCGCATCTGCTTCACACTCTGTCGCATGTCCGAGAAAACGGTCAATTAAGATCGGGCGGTCAGGCGTCACGCCGACAGCCGCGTTCATATAGCCTTCCATGCTTTTGGCATCGTATACGATTTCCATTCCTCTGCCGCCCAGCACATAAGACGGGCGCACCATGACCGGATAGCCGATGCCTTCGGCTATTTTCAGCGCTTCCTCGACATTGACCGCCATCCCGGATTCCGGCATTGGAATGTCCAGCTTTTCCATCATCGCGCGGAACTGGTCACGGTCTTCCGCCAGGTCGATGACAGACGGCGCTGTCCCCAGGATCCGAACACCGTTTCTCTCCAGGTCAGAAGCCAGATTTAACGGCGTCTGTCCGCCAAACTGCGCAATTACGCCGACCGGCTGTTCTTTTTTATAAATGCTCAGTACATCTTCCAGCGTCAGCGGCTCAAAATACAGCTTGTCAGAAGTATCGTAATCCGTCGATACCGTCTCTGGATTGCAGTTTACAATAATTGTCTCAAAGCCAAGCTTTTTCAGTGCCTGAGACGCATGAACGCAGCAATAGTCAAACTCAATCCCCTGTCCGATCCGGTTCGGGCCGCCGCCGAGAATCATAATCTTTTGCTTTGTTTCGCTCACCGGATTGCTGTCTTTGGCATTATACGTCGAATAGTAATAGGCGCTGTCCTTTGTCCCGCTGACATGCACGCCTTCCCACGCTTCTTCCACACCGAGCAAAATCCTGCGGTTGCGCACGTCATCCTCCGGCACTTCCAGAATCTGGCTTAAATATTTATCGGAAAATCCATGCTTTTTCGCTGCAATCAGCGCATTGTCATCCGGCAGGCTGCCTTTTGCCGCAGCAAGCGCCTCTTCCTCCATAACAAGCTCCTGCATCTGCTCAAGAAAATAATGCTTCACCTTTGTGATCTCATGGATCTCTTGGACGGACGCCCCTTTGCGCAGCGCTTCATAAATTACAAAATACCGTTCGCTGGAAGGCGTAATCAGCTTCTTTAACAGCTCTTCTTTTGATTTTTGATCAAAGTCCTTTGCATGTCCAAGCCCGTAGCATCCGTTTTCCAGGCTTCGGATCGCTTTTTGGAACGCTTCTTTAAATGTTTTCCCGATGCTCATAACCTCGCCTACCGCGCGCATCTGCGTCCCCAGCTTGTCTTCTACGCCTTTAAACTTCTCAAACGCCCAGCGCGCAAATTTAATTACGACATAATCCCCGTCCGGCACATAGCGGTCGAGCGTCCCGTACTTGCCGCACGGAATCTCAGGAAGCGTCAGCCCGGTTGCAAGCATCGCGGATACGAGCGCAATCGGAAATCCGGTCGCCTTGGACGCGAGCGCAGAAGAGCGCGACGTCCTTGGATTGATCTCAATAACGATATCCCGGTCGGTCTTTGGATCATGCGCCCACTGTACGTTCGTGCCGCCGATCACCTGGATCGATTCTACGATTTTATAAGACTTTTCCTGCAAGCGCTTCTGCACCTGCTCAGAGATCGTCAGCATCGGCGCGGAGCAGAACGAGTCCCCGGTGTGCACGCCAAGCGGGTCAATATTTTCAATAAAGCAGACCGTAATCATATTGCCTGCCGCATCCCGTACAACTTCAAGCTCCAGCTCTTCCCAGCCCAAAATAGACTCTTCCACGAGCACCTGTCCGACCAGGCTCGCCTGCAAGCCCCTGGCACAGACGGTCTTTAATTCCTCTACGTTGTATACCAGCCCGCCGCCGGCACCGCCCATCGTATACGCAGGACGCAGTACGACCGGATAGCCCAGCCTGTCCGCGATCGCAAGCGCCTCATCGACGGAATATGCCACCTCGCTGCGTGCCATTTCAATGCCCAGGCTGTCCATTGTCTTTTTAAATTCAATACGGTCTTCTCCTCGTTCAATCGCATCTACCTGCACGCCAATGACCTGCACGTTGTATTTTTCCAATACGCCGTTTTTTGCAAGCTCTGCGCACAGATTCAGCCCAGACTGCCCGCCCAGGTTCGGCAGCAGCGCGTCCGGCCTTTCTTTTTCAATAATCTGCTCGATACGCTGCGCATTTAACGGTTCGATATAAGTCGCATCCGCCGTTTCCGGGTCAGTCATAATCGTAGCCGGATTGGAATTGACCAGCACGATTTCATAGCCCAGGCTCCTTAATGCCTTGCACGCCTGTGTGCCAGAATAGTCAAACTCACACGCCTGCCCGATAACAATCGGCCCGGAACCAATAATCAATACTTTATGGATATCTTTTCTCTGAGACATTCTGTTTCCTCCTGTTAGTGGTGGATTTACTTTTTTCTGATAAATCATTTTACTGGAAAATGGCGCGGCTGGCAATAAAAATATTTAAACTCACCCTATTTTTTTCTCTTGCAGCCGCTGCCGCTTTCCCATATACTAAACAAAAACAACACACCAGGAGAATCCAAAACAAATGAAACTGGAACGCATGATCGGCATTTTGTCGATCCTTTTACAACATCAAAAAGTCACTGCCCCGTATCTTGCCGAAAAATTTGAAGTCTCACGCCGTACGATCAGCCGGGATATCGACGCGCTGTGCCTTGCAGGCATCCCTCTGGTGACGAGCCAGGGCATAAATGGCGGGATCTCTATTATGGAAGGCTACAAAATCGACCGCACCCTGTTAAGCACTTCGGACATGCAGGCGATTCTTGCCGGGCTTCGAAGCCTGGACAGCGTCAGCGGCACCAACCGCTATGCACAGTTGATGGAAAAGCTGTGTGCGGGCGCTTCCAGCCTGCTGTCAGGCGACCAGCATATTCTGATCGACCTTTCGTCCTGGTACAAGGATTCCCTCTCGCCCAAAATCGAACAGCTTCATCAGGCAATCCTTGCAGGCCGCACGGTTTCTTTTACCTATTATGCGCCAAAGGGCGTATCCGAACGTGTGATAGAGCCTTACGCCCTGCTCTTTCAATGGGCGGGCTGGTACGTCTGGGGCTATTGTACCGCGCGGCAGGATTTCCGCTTGTTTAAGCTCAACCGCATGAACGGCCTGCATACAGGCTCCGTATTTCAAAAGCGGGCAGCGCCGCTGCCGGATCTGTCGCCAAAGCAGCTCTTTCCAAAAAATTATAATGTAAAAGCTGTCATCCACCCAAAGTACAAATGGCGCCTTGTAGAAGAATACGGCATGGAAAGCTTTGTAGAACAGCCAGACGGCAGCCTGCTGTTTTCTGCCGGATTTACCAGCCCGGAAATGATTATCGGCTGGATCGCCTCTTTTGGAAGCGGCGCAAAGCTGCTAGAACCAGAGGAGCTTCGTATGGAAGTGCTGGCATTTGCAGAAGGGATCTGCAAAAACTATACGCAGCCATCCTGACGCTACATTACAAATTTTGCATAGTAATCTGCGCCATCCTGTGTTATAATGGGGCAATCCGTGCAGACCGTATGGGAATCGTCTCCGGCTGCTCAAAAATAAGCTGTAAAAAAGCTGTAAAAAGAAAGGAAGTATTTTATGATTCGCATAGGAATTTTAGGCTATGGAAACCTTGGACGCGGCGTAGAATGCGCCGTAAAGCAAAACGATGATATGGAGCTTGCCGCTGTATTTACACGCAGGAATCCTGAGAGCGTAAGCATTTTGACCGAGCATGTCCCTGTCTGCCCAATCGCAGACCTTGCGTCATACAAGGACAAGATCGACGTTCTGATTATCTGCGGCGGAAGCGCCACCGACCTGCCGGTGCAGACCCCGGAATATGTCAAATATTTTAACGTCGTGGACAGCTTTGATACCCACGCAAAAATACCGCAGCACTTTGCAAATGTGGACGAGCCGGCAAAGGCATCCGGCAAAATCGGCATGATCTCTGTCGGCTGGGACCCTGGAATGTTCTCTTTAAACCGTGTCTATGCAAACGCAGTGCTGCCGGACGGCAAAGACTATACGTTCTGGGGCAAGGGCGTCAGCCAGGGCCACTCCGACGCGATCCGCAGGATTGACGGCGTTGCCGACGCCAGACAGTATACGATCCCGGTTCCTGCTTCCCTCGACGCTGTCAGAAGCGGTGAGACGCCGGAATTATCGACCCGCCAAAAGCACACAAGAGAATGCTACGTCGTCGCCAAAGAAGGCGCTGACCGCTCCAAAATTGAAAAAGAAATCAAAGAAATGCCGAACTATTTTGCCGACTACGATACAACTGTTCATTTTATTTCGCAGGACGAGCTGAACGAAAAACACAGCGGCATTCCTCACGGCGGCTTTGTCATCCGCAGCGGCAATACAGGCTGGGAACAGGAAAACAAGCATATTATCGAATACAGCCTAAAGCTGGATTCCAATCCTGAATTTACCGCCAGCGTCCTTGCCGCCTACGCAAGAGCGGCTTACCGCATGAACGCAGAAGGCATGAGCGGCTGCAAGACGGTGTTTGACGTCGCGCCTGCGTATTTGTGCCGCCAGAGTGCGGAAGAGCTGCGCAGTCATATGCTGTAGATAAGAGATTTTTTTGTGGATGTGGGACGCCGGGAGAGGGGGTTGGCATACTCTGGCGCGTCCGTTCCAGAATGTTAAGAAGCCCTAAGCATTCTGCTGTAACGTTGTGGCTGCGTACGGTCGCGGCACCTAGTTCGCTGCCTGCTGGCAGCTAAAGGTGCCGCTGGGCTGCGCCCCTGGTTGCTTTGCAGAATACTAAGGGCTTCTAACCATTCTTCCAAAGCCGCGCCAGAGTATGCCAACCCCCTCTCCCGGCTGGTCTTCCACATGTGCCACATAAAATTCCCAAAAAGCTGTAAAGTGTGAAAGTTTTTCCGCTGGCTGCTCTTTCACAAATGCCAAACAAAAAAAATCCCCAAAAAGCAGAAACACTTTCCCACATAACATCATCCGTGTAGAGCTTTGGAAAGAACAGCCGGAGGAAGGGGAGCGGGGCTGGCTTCCTGAGACGTTGGAAAAATGTTAGGAGCTCTTGGCATCCTGTGAACAACCGAGGGGCGCAGCCAAGCGCCACCTTTAGCTGCCAGCAGGCAGCGAACTAGGTGGCGCGACCGCACACAGCCACAGCGTTGCAGCAGGATGCTTAGAGCTCCTTACATTTTGGAAAAGGAACAGGAAGCCAGCCCCGCTCCCCTTCCTCCGGCGTCCCCCTCCCAAAATCTACACTATGTATACTGCTCCAACTGATGCGACACCTCCAGCACCTTCCCCAGCATTTCCTTCGTCGTCTGTGCATTTTTTAAATTCTGCACGCTCAGCTCCGATGCCTGTACCGAAGAAGCCGTTACTTCCTCAGAAGTCGCCGACAGATGCGTAATATCATCTACAATCTGGTTATTGGAATCGGAAAGCTGGTTCAGCATTTCATCTATATTCCCGATACTGGAAATCAGTTTTCCAGAATTTTCATTAATCTGGTCAAAGCTTAAAGAGACCTGCCCGATCATGCCGCCCTGGGCATCCGCCGCTTCCATTGATTTTTTAACTGCTGCCGCAGCGCTCTGGGCATTGTCAGATAATTCGTTTAATATTCCTGCAATCGTCTCTGTTTCTTTTCGCGTCTTTTCAGCCAACTGGCGGATCTCGTCTGCAACGACGGCAAACCCGCGCCCTGCTTCTCCTGCCCTTGCACTTTCAATCGAAGCGTTTAACGCCAGCAGGTTGGTCTGGTTTGAAATCTCAAAAATCGTATCCGCAATCGTCTTTACCGCATCGGTACGTTCTTGCAGCTCCTTCATAGACGCCGCTACGCCTGCGTTTGTCTCGCTGATCACAGCCGAATGCTTTTTTAAATTGTCCATCATCTGCAAGCTGTCCGCGTTTAATTTTTCTGAATGCTTTGCTACCTGCACCACATTTTCCGAATATTGCAGCGTCTGCTGTATAGATTCCTGAATGCTCTGCGTCATGGCGGTCTGTGTCTGAATACTTTCCGACGTACTTTGCGTACTCTGTGAAATATCCCGCACCGTGCCGTCGACAACGCCTGCCGTTGTGTTCAGCTCGTCGACCATGCCCATAGCGCCCTCGGTTCCCTTGCGAACCTGTTCCGCCACATCCAGCACATGGTTCATCATCTCTTTTTGCTTTTCCTGTTCATACATCAGGCTTTGCATGGACTGGTAGTTAAACAGCCTTGCCACGCTGGTCGCAAGAGAAGTAATCAGCATTAAAAATGCCACTGCCAAAGACGCGCAGATCTGGTCGCGCACCTCATCCTTTGTATACATATGCTGGATATTGATATTGATAAAATTGATCGCAAAATTTACGATTACCATCGCGCTTCCTGCCGCTGCAATAAACTTTACGTCAAAAAACAGGATACATGCCACAAGAGGAATACATGCCATAAATCTTATGTAATAATTATCAAATTCCACGCCTGTAACAAACGCAACGATCAAAAGCCCCAAAAACGCCGTATACCTGGTCAGCATCCCCGATTTGTTTTTGATAAACGTTGCTACTGTTAAAACACAGCTTATGACAACCACTGCCGTAACCAAAAGGCTCATCTGCAAGGACTGCTTTTTCATAAAAAAAGCGATCCACTGCGTCGCCACTGCAATCAAATAAAACACTGCATAGCTGATCTGTGCAAAGGCGTTAGCATACCGAAGCTGGTTCTCCTTTTTCGCATACATGTACTTTTTTTCATTTGGCTCCATGTTTGTTCACTCCTTTTTATCTTCTTGTTTTACTGCCAAATATTCATTCATCACAATATGTATACAATGATTTCATAGAACACTGTCATTATTTTAGCATTCCTGCTGCCAAGAATCAACCCGTTTTAAAACGATCCAAGCACCTGCTTTCGCATTTTTAACAAAATCTTTTTCTCCAGCCTGCTCACCTGCACCTGGCTCATTTGCAGCTCCTGTGCCGTCTGCACCTGCGTCTTGTCCTGAAAATAGCGTAGTTCAATCAGCTTTCGCTCCTTCTCCTCCAGCTCGTCCAAAAGCTGGTCAATCAGCATATCGTTTAAGATCTTTTCCTTTTCCGGGTCGCCCATGCTGCCCGAAAGCCCGCCGCCTGACGCACAGCCGCCGTACTTTTGCCCGATCCCTTTGCCTTCCGCGATCTGGTCTACCAGATACAGCTCGCTGCCGTCGGACTGGTATACGCTGCGGTAGATCGATTCCACCTCCATATTTGCCTCTGTCGCCATAATAATATCTTCCCTGCTTAACCCGGTCGCTTCGCACAGCTCCTGCATCGAAGCTTCGCGCCCTTTTTCCTGGCTGATCTTTTCGGCTGCTTTGCGGATACGCCAGCCGTTTTCTTTTAGGCTCCTGCTGATGCGCACGAGCCCGTCGTCCCGCAGAAAGCGGCGGATTTCTCCGCTGATCAGCGGTACCGCGTAGGTGGAAAATGCCACCTGGTATGTAACGTCGAACTTATCAATCGCCTTGATTAAGCCAATGCTGCCAATCTGAAACAATTCCTCCCTGTCGTGTCCACGGTGTTCAAATCTTTTGACAATGCTTCCTACCAGTCCAAGATTCTGCTTCACCAGCTCCTCTTTTGCATCCGGGTCTTTTTGCTGTGCCCGCAGGATCAAAGCCATTGTCTCTTCCATCGGCTGCTATGCCTCCGTCCCAAACTGCTTGACCATCCGCACCGTCGTGCCCTGCCCCGGTGCCGAATCCACCTCTACGTCGTCCATAAACGCTTCCATAAACGCGAACCCCATGCCGGAACGTTCCAGTTCCGGCCGTGTCGTATAAAACGGTTCTTTTGCTTTTGGCACATCCTCGATGCCTTTGCCATAATCGACGACTTCGATCTGGATCTGCTTTTTTTCTTTTGCACACGTTAAATAAATCTTGCCGATCCGGTTCTCATAGCCGTGGATAATTGAATTTGTCACCGCCTCGGATACTGCTGTTTTTACATCGGCAAGCTCGTCCAGCGTCGGGTCAAGGTCTGCTAAAAATGCAGCGACTGCTACCCTTGCAAATGCTTCATTTGCCGAATAAGAATCAAACCGGATACTCATTTCATTGCGATGATTACGATCATTCATTCGTTACTGCCTCCGTTTCCATTAGTTTGTGCAGGCCGGATATCCGAAAAATCTTCTGAATCCGTTCATTCATATGCTGTGCCTTTACGCTCCCGCCGCAATAGTTCATATTCCGGCACCTCCCGATCAGGACACCGATCCCGGAGCTGTCCATAAATTCCGTACCGGAAAAATCAAAGACAAGGCTGCGCACCCGGTACGAGTCGATCAGCAGATCCGCCTCCATGCGGAGCTGCTCCGCACTGTGATGGTCTAGTTCCTTTGGCATCGATATCGTAAGGCACCCCTCATTTAACTCATAGTGACATTCCATCGTAAACTCCTCCTAATCCATAGATTTCTGCAAAAAAAGACGCTGGAGCTGCTTTGTCCAACGTCTTTTGTATAAGCATGATTCGATTGTTACTGTGCCGATGTTTCCAGCTTTCTTTGTACTTCCGGCAGATACTTGTATTTTGCATTGTTTGCTTTATACGAACCTGCATATTCGTCGATCACCTTCTGATACAGCTCCGCTGCCTTTTCGTAATCTTCGATAATCCGGTAAGACTGCGCCAGATAATAAATAGCATCCCCGCTGTGATACGTATCATCCACATCCACGACTTTTTGCAGCAGCTCCGCCGCCTGCTGGTAGCTGCGCGACATATACGCATTATATCCGTCGGTATAAGCCGTCTCCAGATATTTGGCATTTAAGTCGGTCTGGATCGAATCATAGACCTGCTTTGCCTCGCTGTCCAGCCGTTTTTCATCGACCTGTGCAAGCGCTTCCTTTGCCTCGTCCAAGCCGCCCTGCTGGTACGCACGGTAAGCTTTAAGCAGCTTCTGGTAACTGGAGATCTGCGTTTGCGTCTTTTCCTTGTCCTCTTTTGCACTGTCCACATTTTTTGTAAGCCTGGACACCTGGCCCTCCAGCTCCTTAATCGCCTGGTTTTTCGTCGCGATCGTGTCATTGGCATCCGACACCGCCGTATTCGCATCTTTCTGCACCGTCTGGCGGATACTTGGAACGATCAGAAAATACGTTGCCGTCACGCCGATTACAAGCCCTACGAGAATATTCAAAATCATCATCCAGCCCGAATTGTCCCGCAGGTTGGTCGGCTGAATAATCGTATCCGTCCCGTTATGGTATTCCACACGGTTTTCCTTTTTCTTCTGCTTTCTGCTTTCTGCATCGCTCTCTGAGCGCCCGTCGATTTCGGCAAGATAACGCATTGTCGTCGTATTGCCGCGGTCGATTTTTTCTGCCGCGCGCAGCGATTTCCTCGCCAAATCATATTTTCTGTCACGGATATATAACAGCGCCAGAAGCTGATGTGCCTTGACCAGCTTCGGATTCGAAGAAATAATTTTTTTAAGCTGGATCACGGCAAGGTCTTCGCTGTCCTGCTGGCAGTAAATCAGTGCCTGATTATATTTTTTTATCGTCTGATTTACCGTATTTAACAGCGCCGTATTGCTCTGTACCTGATGCAGATAGCTGTCCGCAATGTTATCCTTGCCCTTTTGGTTTTTGCTGATCACCCATTCGCTTAACGCAGATACCGTCTCTCCTGTCTCATAATAGATAAGCCCAAGCAGATTCCGTGCATGGATATTCCCTTTATAGTATTGCAGGCTCGCCTTTAAAGAATCTGCCGCACCGGACAGATCTCTCACCTTGGCTCGTTCCAGGCCGACATTGTACAAATAATTCGAGATCGCAATCAGTTTTTTATACATCTTTACATTCATCCCGCAGTTCGGGCAGGTCTGCTCTGCCCCAAGCTGCGCCCCACATTTAAAACACTGCATATCGGCTCCTTCCTGGGCTATCGGTTGCGTCTTGCTTCTTTAATCATCTCCTGCAAGATATCGGTCATATCGGTCAGGTTATGGCTGTAGATTGCTTCTTCTGCCTCCTCTACCTCCAGGCTTGGCTGAAACTTTTTCAATTCCTCTTCAAAATCTATCATCTGTATTTCCTCCGTCTGGTTTTCTTAAACGCATTTATTATAGCATATCCTGCTGCTTTGTAAAGAAACGGTTGTCTGGTTTTTTCGTCAAATTCGGCAATAAAATCCAGCCCGTAATCGTTCGCCTGCGGCGAAGGGCTGGATTCTTCTGAACATTTACACATTCTTATGGAGCGTTTTATGCACCCCAGTCTGACAGCTTGCGCATAATCACTTTCTCCTGCTGCTTAATAAAAATAATATCGCTGAATATATCCTTGCATGAAGTATCGCAACTGTCAATCGACACATACACGCCCGGAAATACTTTTTTGCGTACTTTGATATTTGCACCTTTTGCGCTTTCCAACATCAGACGCAGCTTCTTTAACGCATCCTCGTCCGCCGCCTTGCGCGCCATATCGCGTACACGGATACGGACAAGCTGCACCCTTCTTGGGTCGTCCTTGCACGACTGCCCGGTCTTTTCTTCGTATTCCTGAAACTTTTGCAGGATCGTCTCTGCTTTGTTAATATTTGCCGTCGCTGCTTTGATGCTGTTGTTTAACTCCTCGATCTTCATACGGACTTCTCCGCCGTTGCCGACGAGCACGTGCGTGCGAATTTCTGCGTTGTTTCCGATACTGTTGGCTTCAATGCCGCTGACCGCATGGACGCTGCCGCCGACAATACAGCCCTTTTTGCTCATTACAAATGCATTGCCTTCACAATATACATTGCTGTTCAAAAAGATGTCTGCCGTAATATCCCCTTTGCATCGTACTGTAGCAAATTCAAAAAACTTTGCAGAAATATTGCCCTTTGCGTCGATAACGCTCTTGCCGTTGCCAAGCACGCCGCCTGCTAACACGATATCCTTATTTGCAAAAATGCTGGCGCCCTGTACAACACCATCTATTGTCACCGTACCGGTCGCCCGGATTTCCACATCATCCACACTGCCATGTATAATTACGTCGCCGCGAAACTCGATATTGCCCGTATTGGCATCTACGTCGCCGTTTACTTCATAAACTGGCAGAATATTAATTTTATCATTGATCTTGTCGATCTTGCCGGTGATCGTTGCCACATAAGTGACTCCGTCCGCTTTGCACTCAAATCCCCTGCCGCGCAGCGGCGGAAGCTCTCTTCCGACTCTCGCACGCACCGGGGCGTCTTTTACTGTATATCCGTCCTCTCCCTGAATAGCCGGATGATACTGGGCGATCACCTGGCCTTCTGTTACCATTTCAAATAGCTTAATCGTATAGCTGACGGTACCATCTTCATTGATTCTTGGCTTTCCATCTAACTGGCTTTCAAACATGTATTCAAAATATCCGTCTTTACCATCCTGAGGAGCCTTCCCCGCCGCAACCGCAACGGCACGCCCATAGACTCTGCTCTGGATCATATTCTGGATTGCTTTTCGATCGATGCCTTTTTTTACTCCACCGTCCAAAAGCGCTGCCTGAATATCGTCCAAACGATACTGCATACCCATCTCAGGCTCCGGCAGACGCAGATACGCCGTCATACCATCCGGGCTGAAACTAATTGCTGTTCTATCAAGCTGTAGTGCCTGCATGACCTTACCACCCTTCACTCATAATTCATCAACCATTGAAAATACATGGAACTTTTTCTAATTTTAACATTAATTGAGACAAACTTCAACAAATATTCTGCGAAAAATAGGTAGGAAATACATTTTTTTGTATCTGTTTCTCATTATGCCTGATCCGTTCCCTGCATTTGTGCCAGTCTTGCAGTTACCTCAGCCATCATTTTTTCATATTCCGCCAGTTTTTTCTTTTCTTCCTCGATCTTAGCCTGCGGCGCTTTGCTTAAAAATTTCTCGTTGCTTAACATCCCATTGGAACGTGCAAGCTCTTTTTCCAGTTTTGCCCGGTCCTTTGACAGCCGTTCGATCTCTTTTGCCTTGTCAACCAGCTCTTCCAACGGCAGAAAGACCGTTGCGCCAGGGATCACAACCGATACCGCGTCTTCTCCTATCCCGCAGCGGTCTGCCTGTATCAGAATCTCGCTTGCGTTTGCAAGGCTTACGTACGCTTCCTTTGCGTTGGTAAACGCTTCCCGCACAAGGGCGTCCTTCGCTACGATATAAAGCTTTGCCTTCCTGCTGTTTGGCACTTCCATATCCTTGCGTACGGTACGTACTGCCTTTACAAGGTCTTTTACATGCCCCATCATCGACTCCTCTGCCGCAAAATGGCGCGCCGTATCATATTTCGGCCAGCTTGCGAGCATAATCGATTCTTCCTGCGGGTGCAGCGTACAGAAAATCTCTTCGGTTAAAAACGGCATAAACGGATGCAGCAGCTTTAACGCCTCGGTCAGTACGGTGCGCAGTGTCCACAACGCGGCATTTGCCGCCTGCGGCTGCTTGTCGTACTGATAGGTGCGCAGCTTTGCAATCTCGATATACCAGTCGCAAAACTCGTCCCAGATAAAATCATACACCTTCTGCACCGCAATGCCCAGCTCATATTTGTCCATATTTTCCGTCATCTCTTTTGCCAGTGTATTCAGCTTGGAGATGATCCACCGGTCAGCAGGCTCAAAATCCCCGTCGGCAGGCTGCGTCACTTCGCGCCCTTCCAGATTCATCATAATAAACCGCGAAGCGTTCCATACTTTATTTGCAAAATTTCTCGACGCCTCCACACGCTCCCAGTAAAACCGCATATCATTGCCCGGCGCATTTCCGGTAATCAGCGTTAGACGAAGCGCATCTGCGCCATATTTGTCAATGACTTCCAAAGGATCAATCCCGTTTCCTAACGACTTGCTCATCTTGCGCCCCTTAGAATCACGGATCAGCCCATGAATCAGCACCGTATGGAACGGCGATTTGCCCGTCTGCTCGTAGCCGGAAAATACCATACGGATCACCCAGAAAAATATAATATCGTACCCGGTCACAAGCACGTCGGTCGGATAAAAATAGTCCAGCTCTTCTGTCTGCTTTGGCCAGCCAAGCGTGGAAAACGGCCACAGCGCTGAAGAAAACCACGTATCCAGCGTATCCGGGTCCTGCTGCATCTGCGCGTACCCGCATTTTGGACAGGTATGCGGCTCTTCGCCCGTTTTTGCCACTACCATCTCGCCGCACTGCGGACAGTAGTAAGCCGGTATCCTGTGCCCCCACCAAAGCTGCCTGGAAATACACCAGTCGCGAATGCCTTCCAGCCAGTGCAGATAGATCTTGTCAAAACGCTCCGGCACAAATTTCAGGTCTCCGTTTTTCAGCGCGTGAATCGCAGGCTTTGCCATTTCCTCCATTGCAACAAACCACTGCTGCTTTGCCATCGGCTCTACCGTCGTCTTGCAGCGGTCATGCGTGCCTACTGCATGTTCGTGGTCTTTGATGCCTGCAAGTAGCCCCATTTCCTCCAGATCCTTTACAAGCGCTTCCCTGCACGCATAACGGTCCATCCCCGCATATTTTCCGGCATGTTCGTTCATCGTAGCATCGTCATTCATCACGTTTACAAGCTCTAAGTTATGTCTTTTTCCGACTTCAAAGTCGTTCGGGTCATGCGCTGGGGTAATCTTCACGCATCCGGTTCCAAATTCCATATCTACATATTCATCCGCAACCACCGGAATGTGTCTGTTCACCACTGGAAGGATCAGCGTCTTGCCGATCAGGTCCTGATAACGCGCATCGTCTGGATGGACTGCGACTGCCGTATCGCCAAACATCGTCTCTGGACGGGTCGTGGCAATCTCTACAAACCTGCCTTCTTCTCCTGCTACCGGATACTTGATATGCCAAAAATGCCCCTTCTGGTCTACATGTTCTACCTCAGCGTCTGAAATCGAAGTCCTGCATACCGGGCACCAGTTGATGATCCGGTTGCCTTTGTAAATATAACCTTTTTTATATAACCGTACAAATACTTCCTCTACCGCTTCGGAACAGCCCTCGTCCATCGTAAAGCGCTCTCTGTCCCAGTCCGCAGCGGAGCCCATCTTCTTTAGCTGGTTAATAATGCGCCCGCCGTATTCTTTTTTCCATTCCCATGCCTTTTCCAAAAAGCCTTCCCGTCCAAGGTCGTTTTTATCGATTCCCTGTTCTTTTAACGACTGGATCACACGTACTTCTGTCGCAATCGCCGCATGGTCTGTCCCTGGCTGCCAGAGCGTATTGTATCCCTGCATCTTCTTATAGCGGATCAGGATATCCTGCATCGTATTGTCCAGTGCATGTCCCATATGAAGCTGCCCGGTAACATTCGGCGGCGGCATCACAATCGTAAACGGCTTTTTGCTGCGGTCTGGCTTGGCATGAAAGTAACCGTTTTTTTCCCATTTCTGATAAAGTCGTTCCTCCAGCCCGGCTGGATTGTATGTTTTTTCGAGTTCTTTTGCCATAACAACACTTTCCTTTCTTTTTTAATAGCTGCGTAAATAAAAAAAGCCCTTACAGCCTACAGGCTATAAAGGGCGAATCAGCGCGGTACCACCTTTTCTTTGACAGATTCTATCTGTCCTCTTATCGTCCTGTAACGCGGACGGGACGGGGCAGCTTACTGCCTGCGGATCTGCTCTGTTTTTGTTTCTAATTACGAGCAGGCGCGCCATAGCCTGTTCAGCTCCCGGTTCAAAAGCTACCTTCCGTCACGCGTTTTCAAAGCCACCTTTCAGCCGGCGAATGGCTCTCTCTGCTGAGCGCCGTGACGTACTCCTCTTTCTCACTACCTGTTTTTCTATATGATAAAAAGCTTTTATTATCATATAAAGATTTCCCGTAATTGTCAAGATTTATTTTCTAAAATCCCCATCTGCATCAGCATCGGCATCTGCTCGTTATATTCCTCCTGTACTTTATAGCCGCCAAGCATCTTGATTAAATACGCTTCCTGTTCATCTTTCGGCTGATATGTAGCAAGCAGCGGCTTTAAATACGCATAAAACTCCTCCGGGCGCAGGTCTGTTTCGGGACTGCTGCCCGCCAGCGCGCAGAGCCAGCCGCCCGCATAGTAAAACTCATAATTGCCCATCAAAATCGAAGCCTTTATTCTGCACTTGATCTTGACGCTTTGTCCTGCTAAAATCAGCTCCATCGCACTTTTCCTCCATCAGCGGCGCAGATGCAGACAGCGGCGGATTACGCACCGCCGTCATATCCACGCATAAAATAAAACAGGCATCCGCACATTTTTCCGATTGCGATCGTCGCAAGCATCCATTCCATTCCGATCTTTAGCTTCATCCTCCGGTACATAATCGGATACGCGTCGATAATCTCCGCAAGCGCCACTGCCATACAGCCGACAAAAATACCTGCGCTCAGCCCAAACAATGCCAAAAACAGGTGTCCTGCCGGAAACCGGATTCCCAAAAAGACAGAAATAATATTTCCGGCAATCCCGCCTAATATCGTAGCATTTTCATAAGCCATCACATGCTTTGCCGTTTTTGATTTGCCTGCCATCTGCGGGATGACGCCCAGCTTCACTGCAAACGCAAAGCTTCCACATGCCACCGACAGCCCGCAGGCAAGCCCGATAAATGCGAGAAACACATGTTTAATCCACATCGATACTCTTCCCTTCTCTGCTGGCATTTTCGATAAATGTAGTATCTACATCCTGCTCATACTTACGCATCTCTACCTGGATCGGCGTAGGATCATGGGTCACCTTTTTCTTGCCGATATGGTTATAAAAGACCATAATGCCGATCGGCATTCCAATCGCATAAAAGATCTCTAACTCCGTCACGCCGTCAGATTCTTTGCCGATCACCTGCTGGTACAGCCGCGTAAATACATCCGCAACGCCTACGTCGTTATTAAACGTCATAATCGTAAATGCCGCCCCAAAAAAGATCACGATACACAGCACCGCCGTCTTTGCGATCTGCAACGGTTTATTTTCCGTAACCCCAGCGTTGCATTCGATTAAAAAGTCAGATTCGCCCACATTCTGCACTTCCAGATCAGGATAATCCTCATGAATCTGCTGGATAATCTTTAAAACAGAAAAAACCTGTATCCTGTGCTTTTTCCCGTTCGGCGTGTCTTTCCTTGGAAACGTATAGATTTTCTTTTGCTTTAACTGCCTGAGCACCGCCTCGTTGGTACATTCCATCGAGGCAAGATCCTGCAAGCATACCTGGTAGCTGTCTACAACTACATTCTGGTCAATTTTCAGATAAAGTGTATCCGGTGCTGCCATCGCTGAAAACTCCTTTTTACAAATTCATCGCTTCCCTGTCCTTTGGGTGTGCCTGCACCTGCCCGGATACCTTTTTTATCTTTTCGTGTACGGCGTCCGATGCCGCTTCTTTCGCGTCTGCTGCCGCTTCCTTCGTATACATAAACGCTTGTTGCGCTGCATCCTTTGCGTCCGATGCCACTTCTTTCCCAAGCTCTTTCGCCTGCTGCACAGCATCTTTTGCCGCTTCTTTCGCGTCTGCCGCCGCGTCTTTCGTATACGCAAACGCCTGCCGTGCCGCGTCTTTTACTTCCTGTACAGACTCTTTCGCCTGTCTGAAACTGCTGTTATCTGTTGCTGTCATACGGTTTACAAATGTTCCTTTTTGCATTGCATCCTCTTTCTGATAAAATGACATATAATAATAGATACCGCCTGCTATGGCAATTACTAAAGCTGCAACGAGACACATCCTGTAAATCAGTCTGCCCATTTTAATCCCTCGCTTTCTAAAAGCCCTGCTGTTAGTCGTTGCTGTTTCTGCCAAAACGTTGCCGGGCATTTCTTTACAGATAGTATGTCCGTGTCGGTTGATTTTATTCAGATGAAATGCAAAGAACTTTTACAGCAGCCGCAAAATTTCGTCAAATACCGCCTGCGCCGCTGCATCCTTGCTCATTTTTTCCAGTTGCCGCACCTCGTTTTTCGTAATCATTGTAATAATATTCGTATCTGTGCCGAACCCCGCGCCTTCCATTCTCAGGCTGTTTGCCACAATCATGTCCAGATTTTTTTTCTCCAGCTTTGCTCTGGAATTTTCAAGCATATGCTCTGTCTCCATAGAAAATCCGCACAAAAACTGCCCGTTTTTCCGTTTGGACATGTTTGCTAAAATATCAGCCGTACGCTCTAGCTCCAGCACGCTCGTACTGTCTTTTTTCTTGATTTTTTCAGCCGCCACATGGCGCGGACGGTAATCCGCGACTGCCGCTGACATAATGACCAGATCCTGGGTGTCAAAATGCGCGTCGACAGCCTCATACATTTCCTGTGCCGTAGTCACCGGGACTACAGTTGTATAAAGCGGCGCAGGCAAAGACACCGGTCCTGTCACAAGCACTGTCTGCGCGCCTCTTCTTGCCGCGTTTTTCGCAAGCGCATAGCCCATTTTTCCGGTGGAATGATTGGTAAGAAACCGCACCGGGTCAACGGCTTCCCTGGTCGGCCCTGCTGTAATCAGCACCTTTTTCCCGGAAAGATCCTTGCTGTATGCCGCTTCATATAACAGATACTCTATCAGCTCGTCTGCCTCGGGCATCTTTCCTCTGCCAGTATCCCCACATGCCAGAAATCCGCTGGCTGGCTCTACCATGTGATAGCCATACGTCTTTAGCCTGGCAAGATTCGCCTGCGTCGCCGGATGCTCCAGCATATGCGTATTCATCGCCGGCACGAGATAGACAGGCGCCGTTACCGCAAGCATCGTCGTCGATAACATGTCGTCCGCAATCCCGTTTGCCAGCTTTGCGATGATATTTGCAGACGCAGGCGCAATCATGACCACGTCCGCCTCCTGCGCCATTGCAATATGCGCCACCTGGTAGCCGCTGTCCCGGCAAAAGACATCATCCACGACTTTATTTCCAGTCAATGCTTCAAAAACAACCGGAGATATGATCTGCTGCGCGTTCTTTGTCATAATAACATGGACGTCCGCGTGCTGCTTTACAAGCATACTTGCCAGGTTTGCCGTCTTGTACGCCGCAATGCCTCCCGTAACGCCAAGCAATATATGTTTTCCCTTAAGCATCAAAGCCTCCTTGCTCTTTACTCTTCCAGCGGAATTTTTTTATCCGTATACAAAATATGGTTAATCAGCCATCCTAACAAAAATTCAATCAGGCTCTCCAGATAGACCTTTGGATCTCCGTCCACCGCATCCAAATCCACGTTTTCCAAACGGTCAATAAACGACTCATGCGCTCTTCTCTGCGCCGCAAGCCCATCGTAGTGAATCCGCTCCATATAGTCCTCTTCATCTTTAAAATGACGCTTTGTATAGTCCTTAAGCTCAACTAAAATCCCGGTAATCTCATCATAGCCGTTTCCATATACAAAGTCATGGTGCAGGTACTTATTTGCCTTATCGGTAATACGGAACAGCTCTTTATGCTCCTCATCCACAAACGAAATCCCCGTACGGTATTCATCTAAAAATTCACACGGATTTTCCTTCACCATCCACTCTTCCAGCTTCGGAAGCTTTCCAATCATCGCGTCGCTCGAAATAATATGATGGTACAGCCAGCGGGCAAGATACTCCATCAGCTCTTTTAACAGCTTCTTCTGCTCCTCCTGGTCGTCAATATCCGTAAAGCTCCATGCCCGTATCTTATCCCGAAAGATCATATGCTGGTTTCGCTGCAAGATCAGCTCTGGATCACGGATCTGCTCCATATATGCCTCCTCATGGGCAAAATGCTGCTCCGCATAATCATCCAGATCATCCAGCAGATCCTTGATTGCCGCGTACCGGTCTCCTGTATACGTCCCGTCTGCCAGATAAATCCCGTGGTTCATAATTTCAAACAGATGCCGGTGTTCCTCATCAATTTCCGGCATCCCGATCATACAATCCTGTGTAAACTGAAACATGTCCTGTCTCCTCCCTGTTCTTTCCTGTTTATTTTTCACTATTTCCATACTTTTTACTCTTTCATCGTTTAATATCATAATTCATATTCATCAAATTGCGAATGCTGTCCACTTCATCTGTAATGTTCGCATCGCCGCGGATCGTATGCTTGATCGCACTGCTCGCAACCGCGAAGTTTGCCATATCCATCGGCTTGTAGCCGTGCATCATCGCGTAAATCAAGCCGCTTGCAAACGCGTCTCCGCCGCCGACACGGTCAAGAATGTTAAACGTAAACAGCTTGCTCTCAAACGTGTGGTTTTCATACCAGAGAAACGCTTTCAGGCTGTTTTCGCTGCCGCTGTGCGCATAGCGTACATGGCGGGCAATGCACTGGATATTTGGATATTTTGCCACAAACGCCTGAAACACCTCGTCCTGCTGCTCATAGCTTGGCTGAAGCGGTACGCCGTCCTTGACATCGCCCTTGCTGTGGTCATTTTCATCCTTCCATAAATGAAACGGTTCTATGCCAAGCAGCACGTCGATATACGGCAGGCATTCTGTACAAAAGTCCCTTGCCTCGTCCCATGTCCACAGCTTACTGCGGAAATTGCCGTCAAAGCTTACCGTAATCCCTTTTTCCTTTGCCACTTTCAGGCAGTCTATCGTCAGTCTGCGGCAGTTTTGCGAAAGCGCCGGCGTAATGCCGCCCAGATGCAGCCACGTAAAGCCATCAAGCAGCTCATGCAGGTCTAGCGACGAAAAATCAAATTCGGTAATCGCACTGTGCTGGCGGTCATAGATCACTTTGCTTGCCCGGATACCGTAGCCGGTTTCCAAGTAGTAGCTGCCCAGCCTGTGTGTCGGCGTCTGCTCCGGCGTACTTAAAATCACAGGCGTACAATGCACATCGTTGCTGCGCAGCATCCGTACCGCGCTTTTGCCCAGGCTGTTGTTCGGCACAACTGTGAAAAACGTACTGTCCACGCCAAGATTGGCAAGCGCAAGCGCTATATTCGCTTCGCTGCCTCCATAGCTTGCCTCAAAGCTGGTCGCCGTACGGATTTTTTCATAATTCGGCGGTGTCAGCCGGAGCATAATTTCACCGATGGTAATAAATTTATGTTCTGTATCACTGCTATTTAGTAATGGATTCATATGCTGCATGTAAAGCCCTCCCTATCTTTTTTAAATATCGTAGCTGATCTTACTATTTTATGCTATTTGGACAGGGATTTCAACCGTTAACTTCTATCTGAATAACGGAACTAATAATTGAGGAAAACGCAAAACTGTGTTAAGATGTACAAAAGAACAACTCGGACAAGGATGAAAACGATATGAAACATTTACGAAAGCTGGCGGGAATTTCGATTCTTATGACACTTATTTTTATGGTAATCGCAATCTTTCAGTTTCAGACAAAAGAGGAGCAGGAACTGCTGCCGGATCAGATTACCTATTATTTGCAGGATGACTGGAGCGTAGCGCTGCCTGACGCGTCAGAATTATCCGCTGCGGACTTGCAGCACCCGCAAACCGTTACAGCCCTTTACGCCTCCGCTCAGGCAGCAGGACGCTGCCATAAGACTAAGCTGCCGTATACAGGCGGGCAAAACACAGCCGGCACGGTAATCTTTCAAACGACACTCGCGACGAACTATGCTGGGCTGACGCTGGATTTTTCTTCGAAAAACGCAGCCTTGCATGTAATTTTAGACGGAGAGACGCTTTATCAGTATGACCCTTCTATAACTATGGCAGCAGATATGGAACACTTTGTTGATCTTCCAGTGCAGCTTGAACACGGGGATTTTTACATAGCGCTGACGGCACTAAAGCAGGATGCCGCACCCACGCTTGGAGAAATCTGTGCCGAATCGCGGGATATGACGATGATCGGTATCGTCGGCAACAACCTCGGCGATATCGGCTGCTGCCTGCTGATTATTATTATGTCTATCATTATGTTTGTGCTCGCGCTGATTCGCCGCTATACTGGACAGCCGCCGCGCGGAGAGGGGTATCTGGGATTTGCCGGGCTTGCGGCAGGGCTTTACTGTTTTATCGGGACAGACACGCTGAATATCTTTTATAACCTGCAGGAAGCGTATGAAATGCAGGAATATTTAGTCCTGCTGCTTCCGCTGTTTCTGACACAGTATTTTGAACGCAACCTGCACTGCGTCTATCCGCGGCGGTTTTCCATGCTGCTTAGCTTTGTGAGTATTCACGCGGTATTGCAGATTGCCCTGCATCTGTTTGGCATCCGGGATATGAAGGATATGCTTGACCTTTCTGCCGTTACTATTTTTATCGTCTGCATCACGGCGATTGCAAGCCTGCTCCAGTATGACTACAGCCACAAAAGCTTTCAGACGGTTTTCGCCGTTTTTGCCATGCTTGTACTTTTATGCGGCGGCATTGCCAATGTGATACTCAACACGCTGATCGACGGTGCGCATATCAATACCGCAGGACAGTACAGCATGACGGTATTTGGCATCCTGATGGCAGCCATGCACATTTACCGTCTTTCCAAAGAGTACCAGGCAGACGCGGAACAGCGGGTCCAACAGGCAGAACAGCAAAATATCCGGCTTGCCCAGGCAAAGCAGGAGGCGCTGTCTGCCAACGAAGCAAAAGGAAAATTTCTGGCGCATATGTCCCATGAGATCCGTACGCCGATCAACGCCGTGCTTGGCATGGACGAAATGATCCTGCGGGAATCCAGGGAGCAGAATATCAAAGAATACGCGATGGACATTTATATGGCAGGCCAGACGCTGCTATCACTGATTAATGATATTTTGGATTTTTCCAAGATCGAATCCGGCAAAATGGAAATCGTTCCGGCAGAATACGACTTAAGCAGCCTGATCCACGACCTGTCAGCGATGGCTTCCCAGCGCGCGGAAGGCAAAGATCTTAGCCTGGAAATAGAAGTCAGCGATCAGCTTCCATCCCGGCTGTATGGAGACGATGTACGCCTGCGCCAGATCCTAACCAACCTGCTGACGAACGCGGTAAAATACACGCACGAAGGAACCGTATGGCTCAGAGTCCAGGCAGGCGCCAGGCAGGCTTCCTGCGAATCCGCAGAACCAGATACCACAGTCCTTCATTTTGAAGTGGAAGATACCGGTATCGGCATTAAAAAAGAAGACCTGCCCAAGCTTGCCGCAGAGTTTGAGCGCATCGAGGAAGACCGCAACCGCAATATCGAAGGCACCGGGCTTGGCATGAGCATTACGCTCCAGCTTTTGTCGCTGTTCGGCAGCCAGCTTCATGTAGAGAGCACCTACGGCAAAGGCTCACGGTTTTATTTTGACCTGGAGCAGCAGATCCTGGACGCTACGCCAATCGGCAATTTTGAAGCACGGGTACGCCAGCTTGCAGAAAACTACAGCTACCACGCCCGTTTGTATGCGCCGGACGCGCAGATCCTAGTTGTCGACGACAATGCCGTCAACCGTAAAGTACTGCGCAGCCTGCTGAAAGAAACGGACATTCAGGTAACCGACGCGCCGGGCGGCATGGAATGCCTGGATCTGGTACAGCAGACTCATTTTGACCTGATCTTTTTGGATCATATGATGCCGGAAATGGACGGAATCGAAACACTGCACCGCATACGCCAGCTCTCCGATTTCCCATGCCAGGATACGCCGATCGTTGTGCTGACCGCCAATGCCGTATCCGGCGCCAAAGAAAAATACCTTGCCGAAGGCTTTGATGATTTTCTGTCCAAACCGATCATACCTGAAAAGCTAGAGCAGCTTCTTTTGAAAATGCTTCCAAAACGGCTGTTCAAGGATCCGCCTGCCAAAACAGGCAGTGCCGCTGCCTCTGCACCGCCTGCCGAGTCCGCCTCAGACAACGATTTCCTGGACAGCCTGCCGCAAATAGACGGCATCGACTGGCAGTATGCCTGGCTGCACCTGCCCGACCAGGAGCTGCTGGCTTATACGCTCAAAGAGTTTTACGCGCAGCTTGACTCGTCTTCCGATCACTTATCCGAGTCATACGAAAAGATCCAAAGCTGCCTGGCTGCGCCTGCGCCGGACAGCCCAGCGCAGACGTCCGACACGCTTTCTGGGCATCTGACAGGCTATCGGATTCAGGTACATGCGATGAAGAGCCTTGCCGCAACCGTCGGCATCCTGCCGCTTTCTGGCACCGCAAAGCTTTTGGAAACTGCTGCAAGAGATGGAAATACCGCCATCATCCAGTCTGTAACACCCGTATTTCTTACAGAATGGCGCAGCTACCGCCAAAAGCTGAAAGGCGTACTTGGCATTGACGCCCAGGAGAAAACAGAGATCACCGACACGTCTGTCATACAGGCACTTGTGGAAATGGTGCGCCTTAGTATGCAGGAAATGGACATCGACCATGCGGACGAACTGATCAGCCAGCTTCGGACTTATCAATACGAAAAAGATCTGGACAAAAATATCCAGCTACTGGCAGAAGCCGTCACCAACCTGGACACAGAAGAAACCGGGCGGCTTGCCGACCTGATCCTGCAATCGCTGCAAGGATAACCGCTGCCACATACTATATTTGCAAAACCTGGAGGAGGAAGAAATGAAAAAAATCTTATTAGTCGGAAAGCTGAACAGCATCGTAAAAGAAACAAATCACTATCTGTCACAGTTTTTCCACGTACAGCTTTGTTCAGAAAATGCAGGGGTATTCGAGGGGATGTTAAAAATCGTAAATCCCGACCTCGTTCTTATCAGCCTGATCGGTGCCTATGACATCGATACATCCATATTTTTTCTGCTGAACGACCGCTACGCACACATTCCGGTGCTGACCATCGGCACAAAGGAGGAAAGCAGTACCTTTTTCAAATACTACGAAAACGGGCAGTTCGAAAACCTGATTCGCCCCGTTGAGCATTCCGTTATTATGGAAGCCGTATGCAGAAGGCTGGACGTCGACGAGCAGGCGATCCGGCAGGAAGCCGCCGAACAGAAAAAAGAACCCGCAAATAAAAAACGCATCCTGGTCGTAGACGACAACGGCACTGCACTGCGCACGATGAAGGCAATGCTGGAAGCAGACTACGACGTCGCCCTCGCCGTCTCCGGCGCGCAGGCAATGACCTCGATCGGCAAACAGCGTCCCGACCTGATTCTGCTCGACTATGAAATGCCCGTTTGCGACGGACGCATGACACTGGAGATGATCCGCGCCGATGAAGAAATGAAGGATATCCCGGTCATCTTCCTGACCGCCATCAACGACCGCGCAAATATCGAAGCCGTACTAAAGCTAAAACCAGCAGGATACTTCCTAAAGCCTGCCATAAAAGACCAGCTCCTTGCAGAGATTGCAAAAGTATTGGCACAGTAAGCATAAACGGCACAAAACGGGTGTACTGCCTGGCTGGTATCCCGGCAGGGCAGTATGCTGTTATGTCTTCCAGTCCAGTTTTATTTGATCCATCTGAGACAATATAGCTGCCCGAAGGATTGCTTATATACTCCTGTATCATCTCAACCAACGTTGTTTTTCCTGTCGCGCTGTCGCCACGGACAATCGTAAGATTTCTTTTCAGTTCAAAATCATATCGCAGCCGTCTGGAAGAAACGACTACCCGATACCTTCCTTTCATCCTTTTCTCCTTCCTGATACTTTATCCGGCTAGACATATTCTCCGGCGATTGGTACAAGCTCCTTCATAGAATAAACAATCTGATTCGTATTTAAAATGCGGATCTGAAAAGAATCTTTTCCAAAATTCATCAAATGCCTTAAATTTATTGTCCGGTCTTCTTTCTCAGCAATTTTTAAAAGCCACTTTGCACAATTATCTCCACAGGTTGATGCATTAAATACCCGATCTGTATGAAACTTCACCAGAATCAGTGTCTTTACTCCGCCAGAAAGCTGAACAGGTGGTATTTTTCCAAGTATAGGGCTGTCTATTACTCCGCTGTCTAGCACTGTTGAACTGTCAACATCCAAAATCATTTCCTTTATAAAAGGATCAGTAATCCACTCATCCGCATAATCATATTTGAAATAAGACGCGGTATTAAATACTGCATCCGCCATATCTCCATAAAATATATTTAGCATTATCTCTTACCTCACATACTTTGTTAAAAAACTGGCTTAAAAGAATATCTTTATGTTATCATATTCAAACAGCAACAGCAACAAATAATACTACTGCAAAAAAATTCCTCTGCACTGCCAATATTTCATCTCCGTCTGCGACATTATATAATGAAAGGTTTTTTCAACAATCGTACATCACATACATCATATGGAGGAAATCAACTGTGGAACATATGGAGGACAGCCAGATTGTCGCGCTGTACCATAAGCGTGATGAACAGGCGATTACAGAAAGCAGCCGCAAATACGGCGCACTGTGCTGGCGCATTGCAAAAAACATATTAAACAGTACCGAAGATGCAAAGGAATGCGTCAATGACACCTGGTTTGCCGCCTGGTGCCGGATGCCGCCGGATCAGCCGCTGTCTCTTGGTGCATTTTTAGGACGGATTACCCGCAACGTATCGATCAGCCGCTGGCGCAGCAATCATGCCAAAAAGCGCAGCCGCGGCATGGAAGTCCTGCTTTCGGAACTGGACGAATGTATCCCTGACACCGCGAATGTCGAACAGGCAGTTGAGCGGCGGGAGCTTGCCCGGCTGTTAGACCGTTGGCTGGACAGCCTGCCCGCGGAAGACTGTGTCTTATTTGTCAGGCGCTACTGGTACGCAGAAGCAGTCCATGCGCTTGCGCGGGAACACCGATGCACACAAAACCAAATGGCACAGAAAATGATGCGCCTGCGCCGACAGCTAAAGTTATTTTTAGAACAGGAAGGAGTATGCTTATGAAAAAAAATCATTCCCACACAAAAAGTACAAAGCTCTATGATGGCATTACCGATATCCGGGACGACCTTATCGACCATGCAAAGCCTCATTGGAAACACAAAAAAAAGACATGGCGCTTTACTGCTGCCGCCGCGGTTTTTGCCGCAGCCGCCGCGCTTGCCGCCGCACTGTTTCCGTTTGGCAATCCTGCTTCCACATCCGCCCATATGATTCAAAAAGCTGACTACCCGCAGTCTGCTCCTTATCCTGACGAAGCAGCCTACACAGACAAAAATGGAAACATCAAAGACAGCTTTGACGATGCCTATGATGCCTGGTGGGAGGATACTTCCAAAAGGCGCCAGCTTGCAAACGGCTATGCAGACTCGATGGATGGTTTTCTAAGCAAAAGCATCCGGCAGTTTTTAAGCGCATCGCCCGGAGAAAACATCGCATATTCTCCATTAAATCTATATCTTGCGCTTGGAATGCTTGCCGAGCTGACCGACGGCAGCAGCAGGCAGCAGCTTTTTGATCTTTTGGACTGTAAAGACCTGAAAACGCTGCGCAGCCGGGCAAACAGCCTGTGGAATGCAAATTACTGCGACGACGGCGCCACTGCCCGGATTCTTGCCAGCTCCCTGTGGCTGAACGAATCGGTTCGTTATGTCCCGTCCACAATGAAATCGCTGGCGAAAAACTATTACGCTTCCTCTTACCAGGGAAAAATGGGTTCCAAAGAATATACCCGTATGATGCACGACTGGCTGAACAAACAGACCAACGGGCTTTTAAAGGAACAGGTATCCAGTATTGACGTGCTAAAAGAGGATACGATACTCGCCCTTGCCACAACTGTTTATTTCCGCGGCAAATGGCTCGGCGAATTTTCACCAGAAAACACCTCTCCCCAGACGTTTCACACCGCTTCCGGCGACAGGGAATGTGATTTTATGCACAAAGAAGAAACAGACGAAACTTACTATTGGGGAAAGCATTTTTCAGCCGTTTCACAAACGATGGGCGACTCCGGCTCCATGTGGTTCCTTCTGCCTAACGAAGGCATAACCGTGGATGACCTGCTTTCTGACAGCCAGGCAATGGACTTTATCGTATCCAAAGACCGTTCACAATGGAAGCATCAAAAAAACGTACTGGTTAACCTTGCTGTCCCAAAATTCGACATTTCCTCTCAGATAAACCTTGCAGACGGAATGAAAACGCTCGGCATTACAGATGTTTTTGACCCCGAAAAATCCGATTTTTCACCAATGACACGCAATACAGACGGCATTTATTTGTCCCAGGCAAAACACGCCGTACGTGTGGCAGTCGATGAACAGGGCGTAACAGCCGCAGCCTATACCGTCATGTCCATGTCAGGAGGGGGGTCAACAATGCCGGAAGAAGTTATTGACTTTGTATTAGACCGGCCGTTCTTATTTATTATTACGGATGCCGCCGGGCTTCCGCTGTTTGCTGGTAGTGTCTGCCAGCCAGAATAATCCGTGTTACGGCGAACAAGTTTGAATTGCTTTGTTCACAGGAAGGGACGCTGGGAGAGAGGATCGGCACACCCTGGCGGCGTCCATTCCAGAATGCTAAGAAGCCCTAAGTATCCTGCTGGTACGCTGTGGCAGTGTCCGGTCGCGGCACCTTTAGCTGCCAGCAGGCAGCGAACTAGGTGCCGCGACCGTCCACAGCCACAGCGTCTCAGCAGGATACCTAGAGATTCTTACCATTCTGGAACGGACGACCGCCAAGGCGTGCCGATCCCCTCTCCCAGCGTCCCTTCTTAATTGTAAAAGCAACACCTATTCAAACTTGTTCGCTATAAAATGAATGAGAAACATTACAGAATCTAAAACAATTTTGCTCGCTTCTTTTTTCTTTTATAAATATTCTATTGACAATATCAATCCTCGATGTTATATTATATTCACAATTATCAATCCTCGATATTGGAAAGGTGTACGCTATGGGAGAAAAGCGGATAGAAATTGTTACAGAGAGCATGTTCTATACCCTGATGGCATTTCTTGCCGGAGAATGCAGCGGTGTGGAAGCTGCGGCTTTTGCGGAACAGCTCACGGATGGGCGTGTACATCTTGGCGCTGCTACGATCTATACGATTCTTGGGCGCTTTGAGTCCGAAGGAGTGATTCAGGAGGTTCGCAGAGAAGGGCGCAGAAGGATCTACACTCTGACAGACAAGGGCAGACAGATGTATGAAAAGGAGCGGCTGCGTATGGAAGCCTGCCTTGCTGACGCAGAAAAGGCAAAGCGGCTGCTCTCGCCGTTCGAATAACTACTTATGAAAAAGATGCAGAAAAAAGAAAAGGAGATGAGACGTATGCGTAATGTATATAAACTGCCTCCATGCAGTATTTATGATGTAGCCGCTATGGAAGCCTGGCTGACTGACCTTGCCGCAGACGGGCTGTATCTTAATCACGCAGGCAGTAGCCTGTTCGCTTTTTCCAGGCAGACAGCCTCGTATTCCTGCTATCGTCTGGAGCCTGTGACAGATCTGTGCAAAGAACCGACCCCGGATATGCAGGAGGACTATGACAATGCTGGATGGAGCTTTGTATGCGTGCTCCAAAAGACCTTTTTTGTCTGGCGCAGTATCCGCCTGGATGCTGACGAGCTGCACTCAGATCCCGTGATACATAGTATCGCTTATGAGCAGATCATCAGCCGCCTTAGAAAAAATGCCGTCTGTACGGCTGCGCTTGCGCTCGTCCTGCTATCTATGTTTGTATGCGGGCTGCTGCTGTCCCCGCGTCCTGTAACTATATTTTTGGCAAACGCTTCCATGCCCTTGCTCGTTATATTTCAACTAATGTCCAGTATCCGTGCGCTACAGCAGTTTCTGCGCCTGAACCGGCTCAAACGCTCGCTTGCAGACGGCGTGCCTGCACTGCACCAGGGTGATTACAAAAAAGGCTTGCTGCTCCACCGGACAGCCGGATTTTGCATCGGGCTTCTGGCATTGTTCCTGATTCTAATGCCTTTGTGTCTGTTTGCAAAAAACTGGAAGAAATCCGTCCCGGACGTCACCGTCTGCCTGCCTTATGTGCCGCTTCCGCAGCTTGAGGGAGAGGACTTTTCCTGGCACAAAGTCCCGTATATCCAAAACGGCGTAGACGCCTGCAACAATGCAGAATACGCATGGTCACCGCTTGTTCCGGTGCATTATGAGATCTATCAGCAGGGAGAAGTGCAAAGTGTCTGGCATTCCAACGGAACGGTCGCCACAGTCCCTTCCGCTTATACAGAATATTTCCGGCTGTCACTGCCCTGCCTGGCACTGCCTCTATACGAAGAACAGTTAAAAAACGCTGTCCGCCTGGATGCGGGGGCTGTCGTTACCGAGCTTTCACATCCCGGATTTGACCGTATTGCTCTGGCTTGCTCACAGGGCTTCACGCAACTGTTCGCCTGCCGCGGCAGGCAGGTAATACAGATCAAATACTGGGGATATGGCAGGCTGTCTGATCATCTGGATCTGCTTGCAGACGCATTTGTCCGGGAGATGGAACATTCGCTTTTCGTGTTCACTTATCCGGTATCTCAATGATATACCGCTCAAACGCATTAATCACCCGCGTATTCCCTCGTTCGTCCTCACGCACATGGTCGCGCCCGTAGTTCATATGCACATGCCCATGTACAAAAAACCCTGGCTTGTATTTATCCATCAGTTCGTTGAATACATGGAATCCATGATGCGGCAGGTCTTCGCCGTCGTGCAGCCCTTTTGCGGGCGCGTGGGTCATTAACACATCAAACCCTTTGTTGCGCCAGATCGGAAATCGCATTTTTCGCACTCTCGCACGCATCTCATCCTCGGTAAACTGCCAGTCGTCGTCTTTATAGCGCATAGAGCCTCCCAGCCCCAGTATGCGCAGCCCTTTGTAATTATAGATCATATCGTCAATACAAATACACCCTTCCGGCGCACGGGTACTGTATTTTGCATCGTGATTTCCGTGCACATACAGTACCGGAACAGACGCCATCGTCGCGAGAAAGGACAAATATTCCGCATTCAGGTCGCCGCAGGAAAGGATCAGTCCGACCCCTTCCAGCTCTTCCCTGCGATAAAAATCCCACAACGCTTTGCACTCTACATCTGCCAACAGCAATACTTTCATCAGAATCCCCCCTGGAGCCGTACAAACTCTTTGACTCCTTCTTTCAGTTCGTCCAGTTCAGGAATCTTGCCCTGCACATTGCTCGCCAGATAGTTCATCCGAAAGATCTCTTCTGGCTCCAGCCGTTTTCCTGCTTCGTTTGTCACTGTACCGTCCTGTCTCGTCCAGGTAAACTGGAACGGGCTGAACTCTCTGCGCCTGATCATCTCTGTCAGCAGATTGACCAGATTTTTCGTACCGTCCGGCAGCTTTTGCGAATATACGATCTCCAGCACGCCCGATGAAAGCCCCCACCAGTAATTTAATGCCTGGTTTTTGTTTTTCCCTGCCTCTTCGTTCCACGTTTTTTCTATAATACTGCGGATAATCAGTTCATACACTTTACCCCAATGGCAGATAGAAGTCGCAATATTTTCGATCTGTCCGTCTGCAAGCTGACGGTACAAGCCGTATTTTCTCGTTGGATATTTCGGATTAATCATATCCTTATCAAAGATCAGACGCACCTGATCCGGCCAGTCCGCCTGGCTGTCTTTTTTTACAGACCCCCAGCGCAGATGTACCCTGACCCTTGGATTGACCATCTGTGCCCCAAGCGCAAACGCATTGATATTAGCTATCGTACTGTAAATCGGATAGTCCGCCATATAACCAATATCATTTGTCTCAGACAGCGCCCCCGCAATGACGCCGAGCAAAAACTTGCTTTCGTACATCCGGCAGTAATAGGTGCGGATCGCCTGATATTTGGAGTTTGTAGAACAGTTTAAGATCTTGACCTCCGGGTGTTTCAGCGCCGCTTTTACACTGGCGTTTGCAAGCTGCGCCGGAACGGTAAAAATAATCTGGTTGCCGTCCTCGATCGCTGCTTCGATAATGTCCTCGGAATTGTTTGTAAATTCTGCATGTTCATAAATCGACGTCTTGATCTTTTCACCAAATACATGCTCCACGTGCATCCGCCCCATCTCATGCGCATAGTTCCACGCAGAATTGACGACGGATTTTTCAAAAATAAATGCAATTTTCTGCTGTTTCGGCGCATCTGAAAGAATACGGTTTAAAATCGACATCCCCGCGGTAGTCTTTTCCTTCTGGTGCGGCTCGAGCACGATCTTCATCGACTGCCCCTGCCCAAGCGTCAAAAATTCATCCCACATTTTCGTCAGGTTGCTCTTAATCTCGTCCTCGCTGCCCGACTGAAGCTGCCATGCAGGAAACAGCTCGATATAAGCCAAAAACGCGTCCCCGGATGTAATATTGACCTTGTCGCCGCCTTTTGCCTTGTATATCTTTCGGAAGCTTAAAAACTCACTGCGCAGCGCCTTCTGGCTCTCCTCGCTCCAGGTCTGTCCCGGCTCGTAGCCATAGCTTTTCGTAAGCTTCGCATAAGAGCCTTCTTTGGAAAACCAGATATCATAGATTTTTGCACAGTCAAAAAAATCCATAAATTCATAATAAATCCTGTTTTCCAGATCATCCGTTTTTTTCGGAATAATCCTCGTCACCTTCGCACTGATTTTTGCCGCATTCAGGCTTTTTAATACGCTGACACGCTTATTTCCTTCCATTACATAAAACCGGTGCATATATTCATAAGCGACAATCGGGTCACGGATGCCCTCTTCCAACTGGGATTCATACAGCCCTGACCACTTATAGGCAAATTCTGTGTCCTCACCCAAAAGCGGCATAAAATTGTTCGCAAACGAATTTTGCCGTCCTGCCGTCTTTGTTCCTGCGACCAGGTCTAACGGGATCTCCACGATCCCGATATATTTTTCCCCGGCTGTCCGCTCATACGGAAGAAAATCATCCAATGCACTTAAATAAGGGTACTCCCCTTTGTTCATCGCTGCGCGGTATGCCTTCTGTGCCCGTTTGTTGGCTGACTGATATGCTTCCAATAACATGCAAGCCACCCCTTTCTGTTCTGTCAATAAATATCTTCTCTGCTAAGCATCCCGGACTGTGTGTATCTGTCTCTAGCTGGACGCAATATTGCCCGTATAGAGCTGATAATATTTTCCGCGTTCCTCAATCAGCTTTTCATGGTTGCCGCGCTCAATCACACGCCCCTGCTCCAATACGATAATGCAGTCGCTGTTGCGTACCGTAGACAGCCTGTGCGCAATGACAAACGTCGTCCTCCCCCGCATTAGCTTATCCATGCCGTCCTGCACGATTTTTTCAGTCCTCGTATCAATCGAGCTGGTCGCTTCGTCTAAGATCAGCACCGGCGGGTCGGCAATCGCCGCACGGGCAATCGCAAGAAGCTGGCGCTGCCCCTGGCTGAGATTGGCGCCGTCTCCGGTCAGCATCGTCTGGTAGCCGTCCGGGAGATGGCGGATAAATCCGTCTGCATTTGCCAGCTTTGCGGCTGCCATTACCTCCGTATCCGTAGCATCCAGCTTGCCGTAACGGATATTTTCCATAACGGTCGCCGTAAACAAATGCGTATCCTGAAGCACAATCCCAAGAGAATGGCGCAGGTCGTCTTTTTTAATTTTGTTAATATTGATTCCGTCGTAACGGATCTTTCCGTCCTGGATATCATAAAAACGGTTAATCAGGTTTGTAATCGTCGTCTTTCCGGCTCCGGTAGAACCGACAAACGCAATCTTCTGTCCCGGCGTTGCGTACAGGTCTACATTATGCAGCACAATTTTTTCCGGCACATAGCCAAAGTCCACATCGTCAAACACAACATCTCCGGTCAGCTCTGTATAAGTAACCGTGCCCTCCTGCTGGTGCGGATGCTTCCATGCCCACAGCCCGGTGCGCTCTCCGCCAGGCGCCTCGACGATCCTGCCGTTTTCTTTTTTTGCGTTTACAAGTGTTACATAGCCTTCATCCGTCTCCGGCTGTTCATCCAGCAGCTTAAATACACGCTCAGCGCCCGCGATCGCCATAACGACCGCGTTTAACTGCATACTCACCTGGTTGATCGGCTGGTTAAAGCTTCTGTTAAATGCCAAAAAGCTTGCCAGCTTGCCAATCGTAAACCCGCCGATCCCGTTCATCGCCAGAATGCCGCCGCAAATAACGCACAGCACATAGCTGATATTGCCAAGCTGCGCATTGACCGGCATCAAAATATTTGCAAAACGGTTTGCCTGGTATGCGCTCTCAAACAGCTTGTCGTTGAGCTCCTTAAAATCTTTGATCGACGTTTCTTCATGGCAGAATACTTTGACAACCTTCTGTCCTTCCATCATCTCTTCGATATAGCCGTTCACCTTGCCGAGATCCTGCTGCTGCGCGATAAAATACTTGCTGCTTAACCCGGCAAGCCGTTTCGTCATAAACAGCATCACTGCCACCATAAACAGCGTGACTCCTGTTAATGGAATGCTTAAGTAGATCATGCTCCCGACAACGCTGATAATCGTAATCACACTGTTAAAAATCTGCGGAATACTCTGGCTGATCATCTGCCGCAGCGCATCGATATCGTTTGTATACACCGACATAATGTCGCCATGCGCATGGGTATCAAAATACCGGATCGGCAGCTTTTCCATATGGGAAAACAGATCGTTTCTTAATTGGCGCAGTGTCCCCTGACTGACATAGATCATAATTTTTGCCTGTGCATAGCTTGTAATGACCGCGATTGCGTAAAATGCCGCAACACGCAGGATCGCACGCGTCAAGCCGCTAAAATCTGTCGATTTGTCCGCCAGCATCGGCAGGATATACACATCGATTAAGTCTTCCATAAACAATGTTCCCTGTATGGACGCAAATGCCGTATACAGAATACAGGCGATCACTACGACCACCGCAAATGCATAATCGCGCATTACATAAGCCATCAGCCTGCGAAAGATCTTTCCCGGATTTTCCACCTTTGGGCGTCCGCCTCTTCCACGCCCTGCGTGTCCGCCCGGCGCATGTACTGGTTTTGCTTTTTCTGCCATCAGTGATCACCTCCATGCTCGTCAAAATCTCCGCCTCCGCCTGTCTGCGATTCATAGACCTCGCGGTAGATGTCATTCTCCTTTAAGAGCTGTTCATGTGTTCCAAACCCGTTTACCACACCATGTTCCAGTACGATAATACGGTCTGCCTGCTGCACCGAGGAAATACGCTGTGCGATAATCAGCTTGGTCGTCCCCGGGATCTCTTCTGCAAAAGCCTTGCGGATCTTTGCATCCGTAGCCGTATCCACCGCACTTGTAGAATCGTCCAGTATCAGGATCTTTGGCTTTTTTAACAGTGCCCGCGCAATACACAGCCGCTGCTTCTGTCCGCCTGACACATTTGTCCCGCCCTGCTCGATATACGTATTGTAGCCGTCCGGCATCGCCTCGATAAATTCATCCGCGCACGCAAGGCGGCATACCCGCCTGCATTCGTCCTCGCTTGCCTGCGCGTCTCCCCAGCGCAGGTTGTCATAGATCGTACCAGAAAACAGCACATTTTTTTGCAGCACGACCGCCACCTCGTTGCGCAGCGTCTCGATATCATAGCTTCTTACATCCTTACCGCCTACCTTGACGCAGCCCGCCGTCACATCATACAGACGGCTGACAAGGTTTGCCAGGCTGGATTTGGAGCTTCCGGTACCGCCGATAATCCCAATCGTCTCACCAGACTTAATGTCCAGGTTAATATCCGACAGTACAAGGCTGCCGCTGTCCTGCCCGCCGTCTGCCGGCTGGGTGTTGCCGGCTGCTCCCCTGCCATACGAAAAGTTCACATGCTCAAAGCGAATGCTTCCGTCCGGCACCTGGTAATCCGGCTGCGGCGGATTTTTCAACGTGCTTTTTTCGTTCAGCACTTCTGCGATACGCTTTGCGCTTGCCGAGCTCATTGTAATCATGACAAACGCCATCGACAGCATCATAAGGCTCATTAAAATATTCATGCAGTAGGTCAAAAGGCTCGTCAGATCTCCGGTTTGCAGCTCCGTCGCGTTTGTCGATACGATAATTTTCGCCCCCAGCCAGCTAATTCCCAAAATACAGCTAAACACGGTAAGCATCATCGCCGGTGCATTATAAGTAACGATACTCTCCGCCTTGACAAACATCTCATACAGGTTGCCGCTCGCTTTTTGAAACTTGCTGATCTCATGGTCTTCCCTGACATATGCTTTTACGACACGGATCGCCGCGATATTTTCCTGTACGCTGGCGTTTAATTCGTCATACTTTTCAAATACCGCGCTGAAATATTTATACGCGTTGACCGTAATCAATGCCAAAAAACCGCCCAGCACAATGACCGCGATTAAATACACGGTCGCCAGCTTCGCGGAGATAAAAAAAGACATGACCATCGCTATAATCAAAGAAAATGGCGCACGGACACACATCCTTAAAATCATCTGATACGCATTCTGCAAATTCGTCACATCTGTCGTCAGCCTTGTTACAAGCCCTGCGGTAGAATATTTATCAATATTTTCAAACGCATAATCCTGGATATTTACAAACATCCCTTCACGCAGGTTTTTCGCAAATCCGGCGGAAGCCCTTGCGCCGTACTTTCCGCCCAGCACGCCAGCCGCCAGCCCGATAAACGCAGCGGCAACCATCCATGCCCCCATAACATAAATATGCCTCATATCCCCTTTTTCCACTCCGTCGTCAATAATTGACGCCATCATAAGCGGAATGAGCATTTCCATAATGACCTCCAAAATCATTACGACAGGAGTCATAATAGAATCCTTCTTAAATTCCTTAATATAAGAAGCTAGTGTTTTTAACAATCCGTCTCACCTTCCCTTCTTCAATATCATACCGCAATACAGCCCCTGCGCTGTCAGCAGTCCTTCCTAATTTCCGCCCGAATCGCTGCCAGCAGGTCTTGATACTCCTCAAACGCCGCAAGATTCGGATAATCGGCTTTGATCTGCTCCGTACTTTTAAATAAAAATCCAGCCTGGCTTGCTTCGATCATGCCCAGGTCGTTATAGCTGTCTCCGCTTGCAATCGTCTTGTAGCCAATCGACTGCAATGCCTTTACAGTCGTATATTTTGAGTTTTCCACCCGCATCCGGTATCCGGTAATTTCGCCGTTTGGCGCAGTTTCCAGCGTATTGCAAAAAATCGTCGGCAAGCCAAGCTTTTTCATCAAAGGCATTGCAAACTGCTCAAACGTATCGCTGATAATAATGACCTGTGTCATGCTGCGCAGCTCATCCAAAAACTCCTTCGCTCCCGGAAGCGGATCGATCTTTGCAATGGTTTCCTGGATCTGCTTTAAGCCCAGGCCGTGTTCTTTCAGGATTTTGAGCCGCCCCTGCATCAGCTTGTCATAATCCGGTTCGTCCCTTGTTGTTTTTTCCAGTTGCGGAATGCCACTCTCCTTTGCAAATGCAATCCATATTTCTGGTACGAGTACGCCTTCCAAGTCTAAACATGTAATATACATCCTGTCTACCTCCATATTCATCTGTCATCCCGCAGCAGCCACGCTCCCGCCTGGCCGCTGCGTTGTCTCCAAAGAGTTGCTTCTTTATTTTGACATAAAATGGAAAGATACGCAAGGATTTATTCAGTTAAAATCAACGATACTTTTCCCCTGTGTCAAATACAGCATCGCATCCTTCCACACACTCGCCGGATACGAGCTTCCATACAGACTGTCCAGCGTTTGGGGCGTATCGTATCCGACCCAGACTGCCACCGTATAATATGGCGTCACGCCGCAGAACCATCCGTCCTTGCTGCCATTCGTCGTCCCTGTCTTGCCTGCCGCAGGCATTGCGGACGCTTCCTGCCACTTCATATTTTTTGCCGTTCCAACCGTTAATACGCCTTTTAAAATATCCAGCATTTCTGACGATGCCTGCGCGCTGTATACCCGTTTTGGCGCTTCTTCCTCATACAGCTCTTTTCCATTGCGGTCTTTGATCGATACGATACACGACGGGTCGCGGTATTCGCCCTGATTTGCAAGTGTCGCGTACCCGCTTGCCATCTGCACCGTAGTCGTACCGTACGTCAGCCCGCCAAGTGCCGCAGACAGCGTACGGTCTTGCGGTACAATTTTGTCAAACTTCATATCCGTAATATATTCCAGCCCATATACCGGCTTAATATCGTAAAATACCGAATACGCCACACCGTTTTTGCTCTGCTCTACTGCGCTGCGCAGCGTCATCGCATTGCCGCGCAGGCTGGATATATCTACTCCCGGCTGCTGCGCCGTTTTTACGTCAATATCATACACCGTCGTATCCGGCGTATAGCCATACATCAGCGCAGGCGTATAGACGGCAAGCGGCTTGAAGGAGCTTCCCGGCTGGCGGTAGCTCTGGTAAGCGCGGTTTAAGCTGTATACATTATTCAGGTTTTCCTGTGACCGCCCGCCGACGAGCGCGATTACCTTTCCGGTCGCATGGTCGATCGCCGTCACGGCTCCCTGCAATTCATACACATTGGTCTCTGGATTGGTCTGTGTTGCAAACGCCAGGTTATTGTCCAGCGCCTGCTGCATCGCGCGCTGCGCGTCCGCATTTAGGCTGGTCGTAATCGTATAGCCGTTTGCATACAGGTTCGACTTTTCCAGGTTGTATGCACTCTCGTACGATTCCTGGTACTGCTTATAATCCTCTTCTGATTCAAACTGATAGCGGAAGTCAAATCCATGCAGCTCCATTAAATACTGCACCGCACAGTATACGATATAAGTTGTCTCATAATTTTTAAATTCCTGCACCTGTTTAGAAATCTTAATCTTTTCCCGGCAGGCGTCCTCATAGTCGCTTTTTTGCAGATATCCCTGCTCATACATATCCTTTAAAATCTTATCTCTGCGCTCTAGCGCACGTTCTGGGTTTTTATACGGGTTAAAATATTCCGGGCGGTTTGGGATCGCGCACAAATACGCAATCTGGGACAGCGAAAGCTCTGCGGCGCTTTTTCCAAAATATGCCTTTGCCGCCGCTTCCAGCCCATAGATCCCATTGCTGAAACAAGCCGTATTAATATAAAACTCCATAATCTGCTTTTTGCTGTATTTGCGCGTCAGCCGGATCGAAACCATCATTTCTTTTATTTTGCGCGTAATCGAACGTTCCCTGGTCAGATAAATCGTACGCGAAAGCTGCTGTGTAATCGTACTGGCGCCTGCCATATTGTCCCCTCTGGACAAAACAAAATCGATCCCGACCCGCACAATGCCCTTTATATCGATTCCGATATTCCTCCAAAAGCTCCTGTCCTCGATCGCGACAAACGCCTGCACCGCGTACATTGGAATTTCTTCATAATTCAAATAGCTGGACTTTCCGTTGCCCGAAGACAGCTCTGCGATCTGGGTGCCGTCGGCACCATACAGGTACGTAATCTCATCCATGCGGAAATCCTCAGCCGTACTGTCCGCTACGATCTCGTCCGCTTTTTCTGCAAAGGAACGGTAATCATCTCCAAAACGCACAAATAAAACGATCGATACGGCTGCGGTCAAAATCAGCCCTACGAGCACAAACCATTTTAAAAAATGCCATAAATAATAGAAAAAATCACAGAAAAAAGCACCGATCAACTGAAACGCATAGCCGCCGTTCGTTTCCTCCTGCCTTTGGTGCGCTTTTTTTACCTGCGAGAGCATCGGCTGGCGCCTGTGTTTGTCTTTCTTCTTTTTTCCCATTGCCTGACCCCCTGTATCTTAAAATTTTATCCTTCTTATTTCGAACAATACTCCTTTCGCAGCCGTTCAATCTCTTCTTTATACGGCGGATACTTCTTTTTCGCATCCTGCGGATCTGTAAGATAAGGCGTCTCCAAAATCTTTGGCACATCCAAAAAATCCGGGTGATGGACGACCTTCCAGAGCGCGTCAAACCCAATCTCTCCGTCTCCAAGATTGGCATGGCGGTCTTTGGACGCGCCGCATACATTTTTGCTGTCATTAATATGAAATACCGCAATCTGGTCTTTGCCGAGCACCTTGTCAAACTGCTCTATCACACCGTCAAAATCATGCACAATATCATACCCGCTGTCGTGCGTATGACACGTATCAAAGCAGACGCGCAGCTTCTCATTATGCACTACGCCGTCGTAAATCGCCGCAAGCTCTTCAAATGTCCTGCCAATTTCAGATCCTTTTCCCGCCATTGTCTCAAGCGCAACCATACACGCGGTATCCGCTGTCAGCACTTCATTCAGCCCCTTGATAATCTGCGCGGTGCCAGCCGCAGTTCCGGCTCCTACATGGGCGCCCGGATGCAGCACTAAGATCCTGCTGCCCATCGCAACCGTCCGCTCAATCTCTTTTCCCAAAAATTCCACTGCAAGCGCATATGTCTCTGGCTTTATCGTATTGCCCAGATTGATAATATACGGCGCATGGACAACAAAGCTGTCGATTCCATGCTCTTTCATATAGGCATGTGCCGCTTCAATATTTAACTCACTGATCTCCTTGCGCCTGGTATTCTGCGGCGCCCCGGTATATACCATAAATGTGTTTGCGCCGTATCCCGCCGCTTCTTTTGCAGAGTTTAAAAACATATCCTTGCCGCTCATCCCGACATGAGAACCTATTTTCAACATAACATCCCTCTTTTCTGTATTGATGATATCACTTGCATACATCTTTTAAGCATACATGCCCAAACAATGGTTCCTGCGCAAAGGCATGCTCCTGCGTCTCTTCGTCCAGCACAGCCCCGTTAAACAGCCGCACCGGAAACAAAATAAGCTGCTTCACGCCCTCGTTGACATTTACGCAGGTCAGCAGATCGTCTTCTGCATCATGCACGCGTGCCAGCACATAATAGTGCATATCTTTGCCTTTTACAAAATAGTGTGCCAGTACCGGCAGGTTTCCCACCTCTTCCGACGCCCAGTCAATCTCATAGTCTGTCATATTACGCTCAAATATTTCATCTACGGTATCTGCGTCCGCCTGGTCAAAGCGTGCCAGATCCTGTTCTTTAATTAATTCCATCGTTCTCTCCTGTTTTTTTATTTGAATACAATTCCTGTAAAACAGTATAACGAAGACAGCGCTTTTTTACAAGCCAAATTGCTGCTGTTCTTAGGTTGTATCTGTTTTGCGCCGTTTATGTATGACCCTTATAAACATCTTTTGGGATATGCAAATTTTGACTACAATAAGAATATAACTATCACACATTTGAGGAGATTAAGACTATACAATGAGAGAAGATTATGTACTGGCAAAAATTAAAGACTTGTTAACTGACCGCGGCTGGACACTTTACCGTCTTTCCAAAGAATCCGGCATCAGCTACTCTACGCTAAACAATACGTTTCACCGCAACAACGTACCATCAATTTCTACGCTGCTGCACGTATGTGAAGGCTTTGGCATCACGATGGCTGAGTTTTTCGACGAAGGCGGCGCTGTCGTAAAACAACTGACGACCGCAGACCAGGAACTCCTTGTCGATTTTCACAGCCTGCAAAGAGATGATAAAAGACTGGTCTCTGCGTATATGCAGGGACTGTTAAAGGCTCCCTCTGTGTCCTGTCCGACAGAGGATACGCAAGTCTGAACAACATGCGGATTGTGTGCTGGTACTACAGCGAACAAATTTGAGTTGTTTTCATAAATTTTATCAGGAATGGACACCGGGAAAGGGGAGGCACATCCTCTCTCCCGGCTGCTCTTCGTAAGTGTTTACTAAACAAGCTCAATATAGTTTGGTTTGTTCGCTGTAGTACTAGCCCAGCCTTTTTAAACTACAGCTCTACACTGCCTTCGGTTTCTCCGTTAATCACATAATACGCCTTATGATCCTCCGGCTTAACATAGATTGTGACTTCCCGCAGTTCTCCCTGGCTGCCGCTTTGTGCGTAACTTTTTCTTACTTTTTCTGACACAGCGGACATAGACACTTCCTGATCACCAAACTGCAATACGATTTCCTCTTTCGGTTCCGCTTTGACTGGCGGAGTATTTATGATATTCTGGTTTACCATATTATTTTTTGCAGATGTTCTTTTTTTCCCTTTCATTACAATGATCCTCCTTTTTCTTGCTTTCAATTACTATAACCTTTTTCCAGAGAATAGTCAAATGAAATGGAAAGCAGCAACAGTCCGGCAGCAATCCGCCTAAACTGTTGCCAAGCGCGCAATTACCGATCGAATAATAATTGCAGCTTTTCAATTTCGCTGGAAGAACTGCTGCCCATAAGAATTCCCAGCAAATAAGACACTACCTGCGGATCGCTGCCGCCGCCAGTGACCACATACGATCTGCCTTTGATCTGGCACATAGCCGTTTCATCCGCTTCCTGCACAGATTTTGCCAATACCTCCTTTCGTTTTACAGATACTGGCTGTTTTGTAACAATCTCGATTTTATACATTATACTTCCTCCTTTTCATTTGTTTACTATTAGTATGTCTCATTTCTGTGATACCTATGCACTATTGTATCACATCTTTGGTGTGATGAAAACACTTTTAAACGACGAGTATAAAAAACCTTGTTTTTTCTCATACTGTATTCGTTAAAAATATCGAAAACGGAGGTATTTATGCACAATCGATTAGCAACGCAAAGCAGCCCCTACCTGTTGCAGCACTGCCAGCAGCCGGTAGACTGGTTTTCATGGTGTGAGGAAGCATTTGAAGAAGCTGCCGCAAAAGACAAGCCTATTTTTTTAAGCATTGGATACAGCACCTGCCACTGGTGCCATGTAATGGCTCATGAAAGCTTCGAAAATCAGGAAATTGCAGATATTTTAAATAACTATTTTATTTCTGTGAAAGTAGACCGTGAAGAACGGCCTGATATAGACAGTGTATACATGCCCATCTGCCAGTCGTTTACCGGCAGCGGCGGATGGCCAATGAGTATTTTTATGACCGCGCAGCAAAAGCCTTTTTTTGCAGGCACCTACTTTCCGCCGGTATCCCGCCAGGGCATGATCGGCTTTAAAGAGCTGCTGCTTGCCATCGCAAAGCAATGGAGAGAACGCAAGTCCAGCCTGCTTGCAACCGCGGATCAGATCATAGACGCTGTGCGTAAAGAACAACAATCTGCGGATCAGAATTCTTACGAAGATCGCATACCTGACCAGACGGCATGGCATCTGCCCGCACATGCCGCACATCTTTTTTCGCAAAGTTTTGATGCTGTACGCGGCGGCTTTGGCAACGCGCCAAAATTCCCGCTCGCACACAACCTCGTGTTTCTGCTGCTGTATGCAAAGCTTTCGAACGATCAAACCGCCGCGCACCAGGCACTATTTACCTTAAAGCAAATGCGAAAAGGCGGGATCTTTGACCAGATCGGCTACGGCTTTTCCCGTTATTCCACCGATGCACATTATTTAGTCCCGCACTTTGAAAAGATGCTGTATGACAACGCCCTGCTGATTCTTGCCTATGTCGCAGCATACAAATCTAGCGGCGACACCTTTTTCCTTGAAACAGCCGAACAGACAGCCGACTATATTTTCCGTGAAATGACAAACGATGACGGTGCCTTTTTCTCCGCACAGGACGCCGACAGCGAAGGAGAAGAAGGCAGATACTATACCTGGAGTTATGAAGAAATCCAGCGCGTCCTCGGTGCAGAGCGCGGCAGCGCCTTTTGCAGCCATTACGGCATTACAAAAGCAGGCAACTTTGAAGGCAAAAATATTCCAAACCTGCTGCAAACCGACCGCCCTTCCATCGACAGCGCCTTTGCGTCTGAGCTAAAACGGCTGTACGAATACCGGAAAACGCGCACAAGCCTGCATCTGGACGATAAAATATTGACGTCCTGGAATGCCCTGATGATCTGCGCCATGACCGTCCTATACCGGGTAAGCGGCAAACCACAGTATCTTACAGCCGCCGTCCGTGCACAGTCTTTTATTGAAAAACACTTGACTAGCGGCAATCTCCTCTACGTAAGCTGCCGCAGCAATACGCGCTCTGTACACGGCTTTTTAGATGATTACGCTTATGACATCCTGGCTCTTTTATCTCTATATGAAGTCACAGGCAGTTGCACCTATCTGGAACGTGCCAAAGCGCTCTGTCAGGAAGCAATGGCACAGTTTGGCGACAAGCGCGGCGGATACTATCTGTACGGCGCCAACAACGATGCCCTGATCTCCCGTCCAAAAGAAAGCTATGACGGCGCGCTTCCAAGCGGCAATTCCACCCTTGCCCTCTGCTTTGTGCGCCTTTCACAGCTTACACAAGACCCTCTGTACACCAAAGCAGCAGAAAAGCAGCTCGTCTACCTGGCAAAAGAATCCGCCCATTACCCTGCCGGATACAGCGTATTCCTTACCGCACTACTTTTCCACACAAACCCGCCGGAAAAAATCACCGTCGTACTCTCGTCCGAGGACACCGCCCAAAAGGTACTTCCTCTATTGCCGCTCTATGCCGACCTGACCATCCTAGAACACGAGACAGACAGCTACAAGCTGTTAAATGCAAAAACCACCTATTACGTATGCAAAAACCATACGTGCCTGCCGCCGGTAAATACACTCGAATAACAAATAAAAGTCCTTGAAAAAATACATTTTCAAGGACTTTTCGACGTGCGTGAGAGGATTCGAACCCCCGACACCTTGGTCCGTAGCCAAGTGCTCTATCCAGCTGAGCTACACACACCTATACTATTAATTTCTGATGATCTCTCACCAATGCCCGTGACCGGAATCGAACCGGTACTGTGTTTCCACAACAGGATTTTAAGTCCTGCGCGTCTGCCTGTTCCGCCACACGGGCTGACCCTTATACAATTTTGTATAAAATGGGACCTATAGGGCTCGAACCTATGACCCTCTGCTTGTAAGGCAGATGCTCTCCCAGCTGAGCTAAGATCCCATATCCTATTTTATATATCCAACGACCCAAGCGGGACTTGAACCCGCGACCTCCGCCGTGACAGGGCGGCGCTCTAACCAACTGAGCCATTGGGCCTCATTCCAGTGGACCATCGGGGACTCGAACCCAGGACCGACCGGTTATGAGCCGGTTGCTCTAACCAACTGAGCTAATGGTCCATAAAAGCCGATGATCGGACTCGAACCGATAACTTGCTGATTATAAATAAGTTCCAGTCGACCAGATAAGCCTTAGTGACCCCAACGAGAATCGAACTCGTGTTACCGCCGTGAAAGGGCGATGTCTTAACCGCTTGACCATGGGGCCATATAATTGCTAAAAACTCCCCGAGTTGGGCTCGAACCAACAACC